>CXWL01001642.1_pt1 | contig 71365 bp, 60 predicted proteins | sample 590931 | NCBI WGS metagenome assembly CXWL01 (sample SAMEA3498368, study PRJEB10139) | groundwater metagenome | biome: water well; material: biofilm material | place: Germany | collected 2015-04-27
GCTTGGCCGCCCCTGCCCCACCGTGCATCGCTATGAGCGTGCCGCGCTCGCGAGCGATATGGAACCTGAGGCATATCTTGCAGCTATGGTGAGACCCAAGAAGCGCAAGGAATTGCGCCGTCTTGCCAACCGGCTGAGCGATATGGGCGTGGTTTCCTTTTCAACGCTTGAACGCGGCGACCAGATTGAAGGCTGGTGCAACGAATTCCTCGCGCTCGAGGCCGCGGGCTGGAAGGGCAAAGACGGGGCGGCGTTCGCCAACCTTGAAGAAACCACGGCGTTTTTCCGTGCTGTCGTGACGGGCGCGTTCGAGGCGGGGCGGCTCGATTTCCAGCGACTCGACCTTGATGGCCGCGCCATTGCGATGCTCGTCAACTTCCGCACGCCGCCGGGGAGCTGGTCATTCAAGATCGCCTATGACGAGGAACTCGCGCGCTTTTCACCCGGTGTGCTGATCGAACTGCAAAACCTGCCGCGGGTGCTCAATGACCCTGAGATCGAATGGATGGACAGTTGCGCGATCCAGGATCACCCGATGATCAACAGCCTATGGGGCCAACGGCGGGCCATCGTGCAGGTCAGCGTTCCGCTTTCAGGGGTGGGTCGTCGGGCGATTTTCCGGGCCTGTCGCGCAGCGGAAACCGCATCGGCCACACTCCGCCGCCTTTTGAAGAGGGTTTGACGTCATGACAGCATTTCCCCAATCCGCCCGCGACATCTTCGCCGCATCCTATCCTGAAACACCGGCATGGATGACGCACAACCTTGTCGATCATCCCCTGCTGACGCTCCCGGCATTGGTCGAGTTGGCGGCGGCGCTGCCTGAGGAGAGTGTCGAATATAATGCGGGCAAGTTACCGATCGGGATAGAACCTAAAGACATTCCCTCACCCACGCTCAGCATTCCCGAAACGATCCGTTCGATCGAGGAAAATGGCAGCTGGATGGTGCTGAAGCTGGTGGAGCAACACCCGGATTACCGCGCCCTTCTCGAATCGACGCTGGCGGAGCTTGAGCCCATCGTTACGGCGCGCACTGGCGAAATGCTGACGCTTCAGGGCTTCATCTTCATTTCCTCGCCAGATGCCGTGACGCCCTTCCATTTCGACCCTGAGCACAACATCCTGCTCCAGATCCGGGGCGAGAAGACGATGACGGTCTTTCCGGCCACCGATGAAGAAATCGTCTCCCCGCGGGCCCATGAAGGGTTTCACCTCGGCCAGCATCACCGTAATCTTGTGTGGGACGACGCGTTTGCCGCCAAGGCCACGTCCTTCCTCCTGAAACCGGGTGAGGCTGTCCACATGCCGGTTAAATCGCCGCACTGGGTAAAGAACGGCCCTCAGGTCTCGATTTCGCTTTCGGTAACGTGGCGATCGACATGGAGTTACGAGGAAGCCGATGCGCGCGCCTTCAACCATCTGCTCCGCAAATTCGGCGTGACGCCGGCCAGCCCGAAGCGCTTGCCGCGCCACAATCGTGCAAAATCGGTGGCCTACCGGACGCTGCGCAGGTTGGGGCTGACAGGTTAGGACCGGTTCGCGCAGAGGCGCAGAGGCGCGGAGAAGAGTGCGTTAACTCCGAAGCCCCTCCGCGCCTCTGCGCCTCTGCGCGAACCAAAACAATGCGACATTCCCTGCCGCCGTCTGGACATATTGACCCACGAAGAATCGAAAACCGTCCTTAGGGCTCTTTAAGGCGCCATAGAGCACCAATTTCAATTTTTGGCTGTCTGATAGCCAAAAATTAAACTTGATGCTATGATGGCTCCTAAAACGACTTACAGAGGCATGTCGATCGCCGCACTACCCCAGACGCGCCAGCGCGGCAGACAGCCGCTCAGCCTCAGCCACCTTTTCCACATGATCGGCCCGCGCCTTTTCGACCGCTTCGGGCTTGGCCTTTTCGACAAAGGCCGGGTTGTTCAGCCGACCCGCCAGCGAATCGCGTTCCTTGGAGATGGCCTCGATGGCCTTGGCGATCCGGGTCCGTTCGGCGGTGAGGTCGATTACATCTTCCAACAAGATGGCTGCGGTGAACCCGTCACGCTGAAGTTGAACCGCTCCCTTTCCAACTCTCGACTTAAAAACTCTATCATCGACCCCGGGCAATTTAGTCTGACCGGGAAACGGCCCAGTGTCCAAATTGAATTCGACACCGACTCTCGCAATCTGCTTTATCGCCCGCCAAAATGGGTAAGTTATGCGATCAACTTCTTCGCTTTTTTCCAAAACCAAGATGTTGGGGCGAGCTGATGGAGGAACATTCAATTCCTGCCGTGCCGACCGAATCTCGCTAATTATTGAGATCACCCAATCGACTTGAACCTTAGCCTCAACATCGACTTCAGCCTGCGGAACCGGCCATTTCGCGTGGATCAGGTCATATCCTCGATCCCCCATCGCGTGCCACAGTTCTTCGGTGATGAACGGCATGAACGGGTGGAGCATCACAAAAATCTGGTCGAGAACCCAGCCGGCAACGGCCTTGGTCTCTTCGCCCATCTCCCCTTTGATCAGTTCGAGATACCAATCACAGAACGTCCCCCAGGCGAAATGGTAGATCGCGTCGGCCATCGCATCATAGCGCAGGTCGGCAATCGCCTTGTCGAGTTTGGCGAGCGTTTCGACGGTTTCGCCGATGATCCAGCGATTGACCGCAAGATCCGCCTTGGGCGCGGCCAGCGTCTTTGACGCCCCGATCCCGTTGGATTGGCAGAAACGCGCGGCATTCCAGAGCTTGGTCGCGAAATTGCGATAGCCTTCGACGCGCTTTTCATCGAGCTTGATGTCGCGCCCCTGGCTTTCCATTGCGGTCAGCGTGAAACGCAGCGCATCGGCACCATATTGGTCGATCAGGCCCAATGGATCGACGGTATTGCCCTTGGACTTGGACATTTTGGAGCCATCCGCCGCGCGGACAAGTCCATGCAAATACAATGTCTTCCACGGCACTTCTTTCATGACGTGCAAGCCCTGCATGATCATGCGGGCGTCCCAGAAGAACAGGATGTCGAAGCCCGAGATCAGGATATCGTTGGGGTAGTGGCGCTGAAGCCCGGTCGTGTTCTCGGGCCAGCCGAGCGTGCCGAACGGCCAGAGCGCGGAGGAGAACCATGTGTCGAGAACGTCGTTGTCACGGGTCAGCAGAACGCCGGAACCAGCTAAAGCCTGTGCTTCAGCCTCGTTTTCAGCCACATAGACCTTGCCGTCGGCATCAAACCACGCCGGAATCTGGTGCCCCCACCACAGTTGCCGCGAGACGCACCAGGGCTGGATATTCTCCATCCAGTTGAAATAGGTCTTTTCCCAGCTTTGCGGCACGACCTTGATTGCGCCCGAACGCACCGCCTCGATCGCGGGCTTGGCCAGCGTCGCCGCATCGACATACCATTGGTCGGTGAGCCAGGGTTCGATCACCACGCCCGAGCGGTCGCCGAATGGCGTCTGGATGACACGATCCTCCACCTTTTCGAGCAGGCCAAGGCCCTCGATCAGCGCGACGACCCTTTCGCGCGCTTCCTTGACGGTTAGCCCCAGCAAATCGGCGGGGATCAACCCATCCGCCGTTTGCACGACACGCGCTTCGGCATCGAGCATGTTGAGCATTTCGGCGGGTTTGAACCCTGCCCGCTTGCCGACCTCAAAATCGTTGAAATCGTGCCCCGGCGTGATCTTCACCGCGCCCGAGCCCAGTTCGGGGTCGGCATGTTCGTCGGCAATGACGGGAATCAGCCGCCCGGTGATCGGCAGGCGGACATTCTTACCGATGACGGCGGTATAGCGCGGATCATCGCCATTCACCGCGACCGCCATATCGGCGAGCATCGTTTCTGGCCGCGTCGTCGCAACCGAAATATACCCGCTGCCATCCTCAAGCGGATACTTCAGGTGCCAGAATTTGCCGTTGATCTCGACGGTTTCAACCTCAAGATCGGAAATCGCGGTTTTCAGACCCGGATCCCAATTCACCAGCCTCTTGTCGCGGTAGAGCAACCCCTGATTGTAGAGATCGACGAACACCTTGATGACGGCCTTGGAAAAGCCCTCATCCATCGTGAAGCGCTCATTTTCCCAGTCGCAGCTCGCACCCAGCCGCCTGAGCTGGCGCGTGATCGCGCCACCGCTTTCGGCTTTCCATTCCCAGACCTTGGCGATGAATTCTTCGCGCGAAAAATCGGTGCGCTTCTGCTGGCGCTCGTTCATCTGGCGCTCGACCACCATTTGCGTGGCGATGCCGGCATGATCGGTGCCGACCACCCACAGCGCGTCCTTGCCCTGCAACCGGGCATGGCGGATCAATATGTCCTGGAGCGTATTGTCGAGCGCATGGCCGATATGGAGGCTGCCCGTGACGTTGGGCGGCGGCATGACGATCGTGAAGGGCGTGGCATCGGGCCGCGACGGACGGAACGCGCCCGTTTCCTCCCAATGGCGATACCAGCGGGATTCGATTGCGGACGGATCGAAAGTCTTGGAAAGCTCGGTCATGACGCGCGGCCTTTGCCAGCCGCATCGCCGACTGGCAACCGATCAGAGCAGGCTTTTGCCCGAAATCCGCGCGATTTCCCGGGAAACAAGGCCTTCGACAACTTGTGGCAGGTTGGCATCGAGCCAATCCTTGAGCATTGGGCGCAGCATCTCGCGCACCAAGCCTTCGAGCGTATCACTGCCCGCCACTTCGGGTCTCACGACCAACGCCGAGAGCGCATCGAGTGCCGAACGGCTGGCCACTTCTGCGTTGGGTGAAACCAGTGCGAAGGGGGCAGGTTCAGCCGGTGCCGCAGCAATCGGTTCCGGTTCAAACGCCGCTTCGGTAAGTTCGAGGACGTCGTCGTCATCCACCGCGGCCGATTCCGGCGGCGGATTGCCCACCGCTTCATTCGGCGCATCACGTGGCGCGACACGACGCGGACGCGGCTGTGACAGCGTCTTCGCACTGTCATCGGCGATGATCTTTTTTATGGAAGAAAGGATGTCCTCCATCGTTGGCTCAGTACTAATATCGTTCATTTTGCCCACCTTAGCGTCCCGTATCGTCCTTTACTGACGGATTTTGGGCCGGTGTGTCAACGGTGCGCGTGGCAACGGGNNGGGTCATAGAGCGCACCGCCATCAAGCCCCAGATCGCGTGCTTCGGCCTGCCCCATTGCTGCGAGGAGAGTGAAGCCCGCGACATAGGCATTGCGCCGCGCAGAGACGAGTTGAACCTGCGCGTTCAGATGTTCCTGCTCGGCATCAAGGATGTCGAGAATCGAGCGGTTGCCCACCGTGTTTTCCGCCCGCACGCCTTCGAGCGCAAGCGCGGTTGCCGCGACGGCCGCTTCAGACGATACGATCACGGCGTTCGACGCCCGCAGGCTGGCAAATGCGGAACGGGTCTGCGCAACAATGCCGCGCTCGGTCGCAATCACCTGCTCGATCGCCTGACTCGACCGCGCCTGCGCCTGACGCACCTGCGCACTGGGCGCGCCGCCCTGATAGAGGGGAAGCGTCAGTTGCACGCCTGCGCTGGCATTTTCCGAAGTTTGCGAAGTATTGAAACCGGGGATGAAGGACTGAAGCGAATTCAGGAAATTCGCGTAGCTCTTGTCCGCCACCAGCGAAACCCGGGGCAGGCGCGCGGCCTTGGCTGAGCCGACATCGAAGCGCGCCGCATCCTCGTTCTTTTTGGCTGCGATCAGGTCCGGGTTGCTGGCCAGCGCCTTTTCCACTGCCAAATTGGGCGCTTCAGGCAGGTTGGGGAGCGGTGGCGGCTGCTGGAGACTGCCCGGCTCATCTCCGACGAGCTCGACATAGCGTTCGCGGCTGGCGATGAGGTTTGATTCGGCCCCCTCGTACTGGCTCTGCGCCACCGCAAGTCGCGATTCCGACTGGGCGATGTCGGTGCGGGTCAGATCCCCCACTTCGAAGCGGTCGCGCGTGGCCTCAAGGTTGGTCTTGAGGACCTTCACCTGGTTGCGGTTCAGCCCGACAATGGCCTCATCCCGCAGGACATCCATATAGGCTGCCACGACCTGGCTGAACACACTGGCTTCAGTGCCGCGCAAATTGGCCTGCCCGGCATCCACTCGCGAATCGGCAGCACGAATCGCATTCCTGACAGCCCCGCCCTGATAAATGGGAACGTCAAAATTCAGGCGCCCGGCCACCTGGCGCGTGGGCGAGGCGCTGCTCGATGTTTGCAGGTTTTCGGTATAGGCACCCGACAGGTCAAGGCCGGGAAGCCCGCGCGCCTTGGCAATGGGAACATTCTCGTCATTCGCGCGCTGCCCTGCCCGTGCGCCGGTCAGCGTCGGGTTGGTCGCATAAGCCTTGGAAAGCGCGTCACGAAGAGTTTCGGCCTGCGCGGACGATGCGAGCAGGCCAAGCGATCCCAGAAAAAATATTTTGTATTTCAATCGCCTGACCATCGTGTCTCTCTTACAAACTGAATATTTTAAGCGTTTCAAAACCGGGCAGCCGAACCGCCTCGATATCAGCGAATGCCAACAGCCCAACGCCCTGCCCGGTCTTGCGCCCTGCAGCCAGGCGCGTCACGCTCCTGTCAACCAGCCCCGTCAGGATTCGACCGCCGGCGGCAAGTTGCACCGCAAGCGCGTCAGGGACGGCCTCAACCGCACCGTCGATGATAATCACGTCATAGGGCGCGCCCTTGCGCCATCCCGCAGCCAGCGGGCCAGAAACCAGGGTTATTCCATCGGTCTTACCAAGTGCTGCCTTAGCAGTCGCCATCAGCGCATCATCAGCCTCAAGCGCCGTTACCCGTGCCCCAAGTTCGGCCAGAAGAGCAGCCGCGTAACCTGTCGCCGCGCCCACCAGAAGCACCTTTTCACCAGCCCTGACGCCCGATTCTGTGATCAGCCGCGCAGTCGCCAGCGGCGCGTTCAGGGCTCGGCCATTGCCAATGGGAATCGGCACATCAACATAGGCCAAAGCCGCACGTTGGGCGGGCACGAAGCGCTCACGCGCGATCGCCTGCATCGCGGCGACAATCCGCGGATCACTGACATTGTTGGTGCGCAACTGGTTCGAAACCATTGCTGCACGCATCGCTGAGAAATCGAGTTCGGTCACAATTCGCCCCGTGCCACAAGTGTTTTACAAGCGCAATACACTGTTGCGCACCGACGCTGCATTACTGCCCATTTCCGCCCGCGCCAAGCCGGATCATCGCCTTGACAGCAGAGACGGGACGACGCAAAGGCGCTCCTCCTCCGGCCCGATGGCGGAGTGGTTACGCAGAGGACTGCAAATCCTTGCACGCCGGTTCGATTCCGGCTCGGGCCTCCACTCCAATTAGTAGCAACGCAGCTCCTTGGGGAAACTCGCTCTTTTGGGGACGGGGTTTTTGCGCTAGCACCACCAGAACAGGGTATCACAGCGGTCGCGCTTCAGGTTCATTTGGGCAGGCGAAATATCGCCGTCCGTATCTGCATTTTTGCGGGGGGAGTGCTTGTGCGTATTTCGATGGTCTTGACCAAGGCTTCAATTCTGACGCTTTCCAGTTGCTGCATTCTACATTTCAGCACGCGCGGCCAAATGGCGCCGAGTTGATGGTCTTGGCCATGGCAGCTTCCTGATGGCGGAACAGCAACAACGAAAGCAGGTCGCCGGCCTGACCGGTTGGGTCGGCATTGGCCTGCGTCAGCTTGGCATTGGCCGCCTGGCCCTCACCATCGTCCTATTGGTCGGGGCGGTTCTTTTGGCGCGATATGCGTGGAAGTTGCCGCTGACCATCGAGGCCGAACGCGCGCTGTTCGACTGGCGTCAGGTTCTCACTGCGCCCAAGGTGGACCAGGATGACCGGATCGTGATGGTGGTCTATACCGAAGAGACGCTTGCGGCGACGGGCAAGCGATCGCCGCTAGACAGGGCCATATTGGCCAAGGCGCTCAAGCGGATCGACGGATTCAAGCCCAAAGCCATCGGCATCGACATCCTGATCGACCAGCCACAACCCGAGGATCCAACGATCATTGCCGCGTTCCAGGCTATGAACAGCCCGACATTCCTCGCCTATGCCTCTGCCAGCACGGCCGAAGACAAGATCATGCTGTGGCAGCAGGAATTTCTGGAGAATTTCCAGAAGAAGATCGCCGTGGGCCCGGTCAGGCCGGCGAGCATCATGATCCAGACCGATGACGACAATGTGCTGCGCAGCTGGCCGAAGTTTCAAAAGGGCCTGCCCGACCTGTTGCCGATAGCCCTTTACCCCAGGAGCAAGGCCGCTTTCGAGAATTACGATCGCAGCATTCGCTATCGCTTGCCAGCCTATAATGAGCGACCGGTCTTTGCCAGTATTCCAATCGACACATTCGCCGAGGACGCCCTGTTCGAAAGCCCCGAAGCGACCGAACTTTTCCGTCAGCAGATCGCCGGGAAATACGTCCTGATCGGTGGCCATATCCAGGACATCGATATTTTCGAGACGCCGCTGAACAAGCTGACAGGCCGACCCACATGGGGAATCGAGACCTTTGCCCATATGCTGGCGCAGGAACTGGACGGCCAGTCGGCGAAACCGTCGGCAAGCTGGATCAAGTGGCTGGCAGCAATTGCGGTTATCCTGGCGGGGGCCGCGACGGCTGCGTTGAATGCACGTCCGCTGGCGGTTGCCCTGACGGTGCTTGCCCAGTTCGTGGCCATTGCGCTGGTGCCTTTCTGGATGCAGTCACGCGGCATCGACACCCAGGGCCTGCCCGCCTTTGGCTGGGGCATAGGCTGGTTCCTCGCCTTCGCTTCGGTGGGGACGGCTGCACGCGCGATCGGTTCGGAACAGCGCAAGTTTGCCCAGAGCGCGCTTGGCAAATACCTGCCGCGCGACATTGCCGCCGAAATCCTGCGCGATCCCGACAGCCTCGCCCTGCACGGCGAGAAGCGCGAGATCTTCGTTGTCTTCACCGATCTTGAGGGTTTCACCAAGCTGAGCCACGCGATCGAGCCGGAAATGGTTGCGACCTTGCTCAACCGCTATCTCGAAATGTTGAGCAACGTCGTCCTCGAACATGGCGGCACGATCGACAAGTTCGTGGGTGATGCGGTGGTTGCATTCTGGGGCGCACCGATCAGCCGGCCCGACGATGGCGAGCGAGCGGCGAAGGCCGCCTGGGCAATGTATCAGGCCGGTGAGGAATTCCGGAAATCGGTGCCCCCAGGCGTCCCCGCGATCGGAAAGACGCGCGTTGGGCTGCATCACGGCGAGGCGATTGTCGGCAATTTTGGCGGCGAGGGGCGCATTCAATATACGGCCCTTGGGGATGCCATGAACACGGCCTCCCGCCTTGAGTCCGCCAACAAGCAGCTGAAATCCAGCGTTATGGTGAGCCGCGAGGCGGCCGAACTTTCCGGCCTCGACTGGTATCGCGCGATGGGCCGGATCGTCCTGCGCGGGCGTTCCACGCCGATCGAAATCATGGAACCGGTGCCTGATATGGCGCCCGAAGCGAGAAACGCCTTCAACGACCTTGCACGACGTGCCGTTTCGGGGGATGTGTCTGCAATCACAGCACTGACCAAAAATTCCTCTATGGACAAGAACGATGTGGCGCTTGCCAATTTCGCGTTCCGCTTGGCCCATCAGGAAGAAGGAGGCTATTTTGTCCTGGACTAGCAAATCCCTCGCTCGCCTTGCCGCTGCGCTCGCGCTGATGAGTGCCGGTGGAGCGCTTGCCGAAACCATTGTCGTCAAATCCTCGGGGCCGTCCGCGAAAACCTACCCGCCTGGCAAATCGATCCCGGACAACAGCAAGGTTTCACTAAAGGCCGGGGATTCGATCATGATCCTCGATGGCCGNNCGCCAGGTCAGGACCGGTGCGGTGCGCGGCTCGGGTAGCGAAGCCGTCCGCCCGCCCAATGTGTGGCTGGTCGATTCGAGCAAGACCGGGACGGTCTGCGTAGCCGGAACCGAAACGGTATCGCTCTGGACGCCGCCGCATGAACAACCGGCCCGCCTGACACTGACCCGCCTTGCGGACGGCAAATCGGTTCCCATCGCGTTGCGCGCCGGCCAGTCAGTCAAGGCATGGCCGACCGCGGAACTTCCGATAGCCAATGGCTCTCAGTTCCGCGTGTCGGGCGACGGCATGAGCAATCCGGTGACGCTGCGCTTTGCGGCATTGGGCCCAAATCCGCAGGGACTTGAGGGAACGGCCGCCGCCCTCATCAAGGCGGGATGCAATGCGCAGCTCGACCTGCTCATCGAAACGGTAGCGGTTCCATCGGAAGAGGAAGCTCCCGCCGGTTGACGCGCGCGCCGAAGCAATGAAAAGGGGCGCGGATGGACAATTCGGCGCCCCTTCTTCTTTTCAACAGCCTGACCCGGAAACTCGAACCGTTCGTTCCGGTTCACCCCGGCGAGGCGCGCGTATATAGCTGCGGCCCCACCGTCTATAATTACCAGCACATCGGCAACATGCGCGCCTATGTCTTCGCGGATACGCTCGGTCGGGTCTTGAGCTTCAAGGGCTATAAGCTGACCCACGTCATCAACATCACCGATGTCGGGCATTTGACCGACGACGCTGATGCGGGTGAGGACAAGCTGGAGAAGATGGCAGCCGAAAAGGCGCAGTCGATCTGGGATATCGCTCGCCGCTACACCGAGGCGTACTGGGTTGACGTGAAGGCACTCAATATCCGCCAGCCCGCGCATTGGTCTATTGCCACGGACTATGTGCCCGCAATGATAGCCTTTGCCGAAAAGATCGCTGACAAGCATTGCTACGAACTTGAAGGCGGACTCTATTTTGATACCTCGACGGTCGCCAACTATGGGCGCCTTGCGAGAGCCGCGACCGATGAGGGGGAAGGCCGGATCGCAGCGGTCGAAGGCAAGCGTCACGCCGCCGATTTCGCGATCTGGCGCAAGACTCCGCTGGGCGAGAAGCGGCAAATGGAATGGGAGAGCCCCTGGGGGCGCGGCGCGCCCGGCTGGCACCTGGAATGCTCGGTCATGTCCGAAGCGCTGCTCGGCCTGCCGTTCGACATCCACACCGGCGGGATCGATCACCGCGAAATCCATCATCCGAACGAAATCGCCCAGAATCAGGCTTTCAAGGGCTGCGACCATTCCGGTGCGCGGATATGGATGCACAATAATTTCCTGATCGAACGATCAGGCAAGATGTCCAAATCGACCGGCAAATTTCTGCGCCTGTCATTCTTGATTGACAAGGGCTTCCACCCCCTCGCCTATCGCCTGATGTGCCTGCAGGCGCATTACCGGAGCGAGCTGGAATTCAGCTGGGACAATCTGGCGGCGGCGTTCACGCGGCTGAAGCGGTTGGTGATGGCGATCGAGAAATGGGAGGCGAAACACGCCGAGCGTTACGCCATGCCTGCCTATGGAGACGCATGGGAGCGCGATGCCGCGGCGGTGGCGCTTATGCGGCGCTTCGAAGCGGCTATCTCGAACGACCTCAACACGGCCGATGCGCTGACCCTGCTCGACGAAGTACTGGCGGCCAAGAACCTTGACAGCCATTGCGCGATCTCGGCCGCGTCGCACATGGACATGGTGTTCGGGCTGGGGCTGTTCAAGCTCGCCCGCGCCGACCTCCGCATCCGTCCGAAGGACGCACAGGTAACACACGACGAGGTCGAGGCCGCGCTTGCCCGTCGCACGGAAGTGCGCGCGGCAAAGGATTTCGCCGCGTCCGATCGTATCCGCGACGAACTCGCCGCCAAGGGAGTCGAAGTAATGGACGGCGATCCGCTGGGCTGGGACTGGAAGCTGGAGATCTGACATGGGTGACAAGGTTATCGCCGTGCTGCCGGGAATAGCGCGCGGCCTTTTTGCCGACTCGCTGCCGGACTGGATCGAGCCGCATTTCTTCATGACCAAGGACGAGGCGTTCGCGCTTGCACCCAAGGCCGAAATCGGCTGGTTCGACATGTATGACAAGAGCGACATGGCAAAGGCGATTTCGCTCGCCTCCGGCCTCAAATGGTTGAACTCGGTCTATGCGGGCGTCGATGGTATGCCGCTTGAACAACTGGCCGAGCGGAACGTGACATTCACCAACGGTGTGGGCGTCAACGCGATCACGATCGCCGAATATGTCGTGATGGGCATGCTCACCATTGCCAAAGGTTACCGCGAAGTCGTCCGTGCGCAGGAACAGCATGAATGGCTCCTTGATTCGCCGGGCAAGGTCGAACTGCTCGGATCGAAGGCGCTACTCCTCGGCTATGGCGCGATCGGCAAGCTGATTGAGCAGCGGCTGAACGCCTTCGGCGTCGAAACGACCATCGTTCGCCGCACGCCGGGGCCAAACACGCTCGGGCCCGATGAATGGCGCGAAAAACTCGACGCGTATGATTGGGTGATCCTGGCCGTGCCTGCAACGCCCGAAACCGAAAAGATGATTGGCAAAGCCGAACTGGCGGGCATGAAGGACAGCGCCACGCTGATCAACATCGCACGTGGCTCTGTCGTGGATCAGGACGCGCTGGTCTCAGCATTGCAGGAGAAGCGCATTGGCGCAGCATTTCTCGATGTGACCGACCCCGAACCGCTGCCCGCCAACCACCCGCTCTGGAGCCTCGACAACGCCCATATCACGATGCACCTTTCTGGCCGTTCGCAGACACTGATGTTCCAGCGGTCGGGCGAGCGTTTCGTTGAAAATCTCACGCGCTACAAGGCCGGCAAGCCGCTCCTGCATCGTGTTAATCTTGCTCTTGGCTATTGAGGGTGACAGCGGCCGAAAGCCACGTTAGACATTGCGAGTCTGCGCGGAATAACGGGTAAACCGGAACCGCTTCTAGCATCTGGGTCGCGTCAGATTTCACTCGCGCCACGCGCACACCAGAGGGCAAGCGATCATGAGCCAGAAAGCATCAGACCTTTTCATCCAATGCCTCGAAGAAGAAGGTGTCGAATATATCTTCGGCGTTCCCGGCGAGGAGAATCTGGATTTTCTAGATTCGCTCTCGCGCTCGAAGAAGATCAGGCTGATCCTGACACGGCACGAACAGGGCGCAGGCTTCATGGCGGCAACCTATGGCCGCCATACCGGCAGGACTGGTGTTTGCCTCGCAACGCTTGGGCCGGGTGCAACCAATTTTGTGACGGCCGCCGCCTATGCACAACTGGGCGGCATGCCGATGATGATGATCACCGGGCAAAAACCGATCAAGAAATCGAAACAGGGCCGGTTCCAGATCCTCGATGTCGTTGCGATGATGGGGCCGATCACGAAATATACCCACCAGATGGCTTCGTCGGACAATATCCCGAGCCGGGTGCGCGAAGCCTTCCGCCTTGCCGAAGAAGAAAAGCCCGGCGCGGTCCATATCGAACTGCCCGAAGATATTGCCGATGAACATACCGACAGCCTGCCGATCCCACGCAGCGTTGCACGACGGCCGAGCGCCGATCCGAAAGCCGTTCGCGCGGCTGTAGAAAGGATGGAAGCTGCGAAGGCGCCTGTGCTCGTCATCGGCGCGGGTGCGAACCGCACCCAGACAAGCCGGATGCTCCTCCAGTTCATCGAAAAGACCGGAATTCCTTTCCTCACGACCCAGCTCGGCAAGGGCGTGATCGACGAACGCCACCCGAAATTCCTCGGCTGCGCGGCGCTTTCAGCCGGGGACTTCGTTCATCGCGCGGTGGAGGCTTCGGATTGCATCATCAACGTCGGGCATGACGTGATCGAAAAGCCGCCTTTCTTTATGAAACCCGGTGGCGCCCATGTGATCCATGTTTCGGCGCGTTCGGCGGAGGTCGATCCGGTCTATTTCCCGCAGGTTGAAGTGATTGGCGATATTGCGAACGCAATATGGCAGATCAAGGAAGACATTGTCTGCAACGGATCATGGAACTTCGATTTCATGCTGAAGGCCCGCGCGGCCGAGGTGACCCATACGGCGAGCATTTCGGGGGATGAGCGCTTTCCGATCTATCCGCCCCATCTCGTGAAGCAAGTACGCGGCGCCATGCCCGACAATGGCATCATCTGCCTCGACAATGGCGTTTACAAAATCTGGTTCGCGCGCGGCTATGACGCCTATCAGGCCAATACGGTGCTGCTCGACAATGCACTGGCGACGATGGGCGCAGGGCTGCCGTCGGCGATGATGTCATCGATGGTCTATCCGGATCGCAAGGTCATGGCGATTTGCGGCGACGGCGGCTTCATGATGAACAGCCAGGAGATGGAGACGTCCGTCCGGCTGGGGCTCAACATCACCGTCCTGATCCTGAACGACAACAGCTACGGGATGATTCGCTGGAAACAGGCCAATATGGGCTTCAAGGATTGGGGGCTGACCTATGGCAACCCCGATTTCGTGAAATATGCAGAAAGCTACGGCGCCAATGGCTATCGCGTCGAAAGCGCCGAACATCTCGACAAGTTGCTCAGGCACACGCTGGATACGCCCGGTGTTCACCTGATCGATTGCCCGATCGATTATTCCGACAATGACAAGATCCTCAATCGCGACATCAAGGACCTGAGTGCGAAGCTGTGAACATACTCAAGGACATTTATCCGCTCTACCTCAACAACAAGGCGGAGCAGCCCAACGCCGACCTTGAGGTCACGGACAAGTTCACCGGCAAGGTCGCGTTCCGCTGCGCGCAGGCCGACGCAAAGACGATCGATGCGGGCATCCAGGGGGCGGTCGAGGCCACAGAGCCGATGGCGCGGATGGCAAGTTATGAGCGGCAGGACGTGCTCATGCACTGTGTCGGCCGTTTCAGGGAACGGTTCGATGAGCTTGCCTTTGCGCTCTGCGTGGAGGCCGGCAAGCCGATCAAGGACAGCGAGGGAGAGGTCGGCCGCCTGATCGATACCTTCAGGATTGCCGCAGAAGAGTCCGTCCGCATGACGGGCGAAGTCCAGCCACTTGACATCTCCCCGCGCGCCAGGGGCTATCAGGGCATCTGGAAGCGCGTGCCAATTGGCCCCTGTTCCTTTGTTTCGCCCTTCAACTTCCCGCTCAATCTTGCTGCGCACAAGATTGCTCCTGCCCTTGCCGTCGGTTGCCCGTTCGTGATGAAGCCGGCGAGCCGGACGCCGCTCGGCGCAATCATCATGGGCGAAGTGCTGGCCGAAACGAACCTGCCAAGGGGCGCCTTTTCCATCCTCCCCGCACACCGCGAAGGCGCCGACCTCTTCACCGAGGACGAACGGTTGAAGCTATTGAGCTTCACTGGCTCCCCCGGGGTCGGCTGGGATCTCAAGGCCAAGGCCGGCAAGAAGAAAGTCGTGCTCGAACTGGGTGGCAATGCAGCCGTGATTATCGACAGCGACGCCGATCTGGCCGACGCGCTTGAGCGCGTCATCTTCGGCGCCTTCTACCAGTCAGGCCAGAGCTGCATAGGTGTCCAGCGTATCCTCATCCACGCCGATGTGTATGACCAATTCCGCGACATGCTCGTTGCCAAGACCAAAACCCTCGTTGCAGGCGACCCCAAGGATCGCAATGTCTTCATCGGCCCAATGATCTCCGAAGGCGAAGCGAAGCGGCTCGACGGCTGGATCCAGGAAGCAGTTGCCCAAGGCGCAACCCTGCTCTGTGGCGGAAAGCGTGAGGGCGCGATGCTCGAAGCCACGTTACTGGAGAACGTGAACCGGAACACGAAGCTCAATATCGAAGAAGCGTTCGGGCCAGTCGCCTTCCTCATCAAATTCACCGAGTTCGAAGAAGCGCTCGAGATCGTCAATGACAGCAAATTCGGCCTTCAGGCGGGCATTTTTACCCGCGACCTTTTCAAGACGCTCGATGCCTGGGACCGGCTCGATGTTGGCGGTGTCGTGATCAATGACGTGCCCAGTTATCGGGTCGACAACATGCCCTATGGCGGGGTCAAGGATTCCGGCCTGGGACGAGAAGGCGTGCGTTTTGCGATGGAAGACATGACCGAAATTCGCAACCTGGTGATCCGCCGTCGTTCTTGACACGTGTGACAATTGGATCACAAATGGCGGAAAATGGGCATGATTTATTGACAAACATGGTAAATCCGCGTTTGTCTCGTAAACGAATCTGCCTAAAAAGTCTCAAACAGAACAAATAGGGTTGCATCGCAGGTTTGGTTGAAACGACGATCGGAATTTCCGAGCGGACGGGGGAAGCGGTGCAGAAGATCCACGTCGCCCAGATTTGGCAACACTGGCGGGCCTTGTCCGCGCTATTGCTGTGCACTGCGCTGGCAATGCTGGCCCTCTTCATTGGTGCCTCGCCCGGCGACACATCCGCCCAGGCCGCCCTGCCAAACGACACGACCCATTTGGGCGTCGCTTCCTGCGCTGGTTCGACGTGCCATGGCCGTTCCGAAGCTGATGGCAAGATTGTGCGCCAGGACGAAATCCTGCGCTGGCAGGAAGCATCATCCCCGACCGGAGCGCACAGCCGCGCCTTTGCTGTCCTGAGCCAGCCACGCAGCCAGGCGATTGCGCGCCGTCTCGGACTGGGCGCCGCCACTTCCGCTCCCATGTGTCTTGGCTGCCATGCCGAACCGGCCTCGTCGCGCGGCGTGCGTTTTCAGCAATCTGACGGAGTCGGTTGCGAATCCTGCCATGGCGGTTCGGCCAACTGGATCGATGTCCACAAGGCTGGCAATCACCGCGCAAGCCTTGCTGCCGGTCTCGTCCCGCTCGAAAATCCTGTGGTGAAAGCTGCTGTTTGTCTCGATTGCCACTTCGGCTCGGCCAATGGCGGTCAGTTCGTCAATCACCGGATTATGGCGGCAGGCCACCCGCGCATTTCGTTCGAGCTTGACCTCTTTACGACGCTGCAGGCCCATCACGATGAAGATGCCGACTATGCGCAGCGCAAAGGCCGCTCCAATGGCGTCCGGGTCTGGGCGGTCGGGCAAGCGATGGCACTCGAACGCGCGTTGAGCCTTTATTCCAACCCGGGTCTTGGCACCGAGGGGCAGTTCCCCGAATTCTATTTCTTCGACTGCCACAGCTGTCACCGCCGGATCTTCGACGATCAGCGTTTCAGCCAGACGGTCGCCGACAATCCCGGCCGTCCGATCCCGGTCGGAATGCCGCCTTTCAACGATGAAAACATGATCATGCTTTCCGCCACAGCGCGCGTCGCGGCCCCGGCCCTGGCTGCCCGATTTGATGCGGACAGCAAGGCGTTCCATGCGGCCATTGCCCGTGATCGCGGAGGTGCTGTCGCTGCTGCCGGAAGGCTGCAAGCCAGCGCCAACGCCCTGTCCGCCGCGTTCCAGGCTACTGGTTTCGATCGCGCCCAGACCTTTGCGATCATCGACCTGATTGCAAGCGAGGCCATCAGCCCACGCTACACCGACTATGAAGGCAGTTCGCAGGCGGTCATGGCCGCCGATACGCTGCTCAATGCGCTGGTGAATAGCGGACAGGTGCCGGGCGATCGGGTTGCGTCGATCCGCAGTGAGATCAATCGCGCCTATGCCGCGGTGCGCGATCCAAATGACTATCGTCCTGCCGAATTCAGGCGGGCGCTGGGCAATGCTGTCAGGACAATCAGGACGTTGCGTTGATGCGTATCAGATCTTCCATTGCGTTTGTTTCTGCAGCGGCGCTCATCCTGGGTGGCTGCGGCGGCGGGGGTGGCAGCACCACGCCGGTTGTAACCCCGCCCCCGCCCCCACCCGCTCCATCGACGGTTTATGCAGTGCCTGCCCAAGAGGCACTCACGACTTTGGATGTCGAGAGGATCATGGCGCAGGCCATCAACGAGGCGCGCGCGCGTTCGCTCCCCTCGGTGATTGCCGTTGTGGATCGTGTGGGGAATGTCCTTGGCGTCTTCCGGATGAACGGCGCACGCGCGACGGCAACGACCAGTCCGGCCCCTAACGGACAGAATATCGACCTGCAGAACGCGGCTGTGCCGGCCGATGCGGCGGCCATCGCCAAGGCCATTACCGGCGCCTATCTTTCGAGCGGCGGCAATGCATTTTCGACACGCACGGCAAGCCAGATCGTGCAGGAACATTTTCCGCCCGCACCCAACGCCGTCGGCCTTGAAAGCGGGCCGCTTTTCGGGGTGCAGTTCAGCTCGCTCCCCTGCTCTGACCTTGTCGCGCGTTTCGGCACCAACGGCCTGATCGGCCCCAAACGCTCACCGCTTGGCCTTGCGGCAGACGCAGGCGGCCTTCCGCTCTACAAGAACGGCGTACTGGTCGGCGCGATCGGCGTGATGGGCGACGGGGTTTATGGTTTCGACCCCAACATCATCGATATCGACAATGAACCCGAAGAATTCATCGCAGTAGCAGGAACTGTCGGTTTCGAAGCACCGGCTGCGATCCGGGCGGACAGGATCACGGTTGACGGTACTTCACTGCGCTTTTCCGATGCCACTGCTGCCGGGTTGACGGGCGGCGCGGCCCCGCCCTTTGCCACGCTTCAGGGCGTGGCGGGCCAGTTGATTGCAGTCACGGGTTATACCAACAACACGATCACGGCAGGAACGGCCTATGGCACCGAGGCCTCTGGTATTCGCGCCTCGACAGCGGCCGAATTTTCCAACCGCGATGCCTTCATCCTGTCTGATGGCGCTGGAGCCGGTCGGTTTCCGGTTCGTGGCGGTCAGGACGGTGCAGCCGTTGCCCAGCCCCTGACTGTCGCTGAGACGAGGACGCTGCTCGAAGAGGCCTTCCTGGTCATGAGTCGCGCGCGTGCGCAAATTCGCCAGCCGCTCGATAGTCGCGCGCAGGTTTCGATCTCGGTCGTCGACACCTATGGCTCGGTGCTGGGCGTCGTGCGTTCGCCGGATGCGCCGATTTTCGGGATCGATGTTTCACTGCAAAAGGCCCGCACCGTCGCCTTTTTCTCAGGCGCGCAGGCATCGGCCCAACTTCTCGCCAACCCCAATTCCGATATAATGGCGATGGCCGCGGCGGCGCGCACCTTCTTCAATGATCCTGCAGCATTTACGGGCAAGAACGCCTTTGGCGACCGGACGATCGGCAACATCGCCCGACCCTATTTCCCTGACGGGGAGGTTGGCCGTCCGCAGGGGCCATTCTCGCGACCTATAGCCCAGTTCAACCCGTTTTCGACCGGGCTCCAGTCGGCGCTCATCGCGTCAAACGTTGTCCAGCACGTCACCTTTGTTGGCGGTGGCGCGGCTCCGGATACGCCCGCGCGCTGCACCCAGACGCCCGACGTCATTCCCGGCCAGAACCGGTTGCAGAACGGCCTCCAGATTTTTCCCGGAGCAGTCCCGGTCTATCGGGGGTCGGTGCTGGTGGGCGCAATCGGCGTGTCGGGCGATGGCATCGATCAGGATGACATGGTCAGCTTCCTCGGCACTCACAACGCCGGTGTCAAAGTGGGCGGTATCGGCAATGCCCCAATGTCGATCCGGGCAGACCAGATCGTTGTGCAAATACCGGGAGCGGCCGTCCGGCTCCGCTATGTCAGTTGCCCATTTGCGCCGTTCCTCGACACTACCGAACAGAATGTTTGTCAGGGCCGCTAGCAATGCCATTCGCCGCTCCCTTCCTGCCGGTGATGGCTGCCCTTTCCGGGCAGGCGACGGCGCTTGAGCAGCAGGGATGGAGTAGCGCGCAGCGCGAAGAGAATTTGATGCAGGCGTTCGAATATGCCGATCATAACATGACCGGGGTTGGCGGGCCGGAGGAGGAGCCGGTACCTGGTGCCGGTGCTGAAATACAGCCCACACCCGCACCCGAAGCGACGAACGCCGATCAACCACCCGCTCTGATCACCGAGGATGGCGCGCCGAACGCCGACGAAACACTGATGGATGGCAGGCGACGGCCCGGGAAATCCAAGGTCTTGCCGGACAAGGTAACGCAGGAAAATATCGGCGCTGTGCGACCGCCCCGGCCAGAGGCATTCCCGGGCGACCCCGATTTTCCCGTCCCCGACCGCTGGCGGCTCTCCGAAACGCTGGGCCTTGCCCCCAAGGAGCGCTTCTTCGATCCCTACAACCAGAATACCTACAAGGGAGACCGCCCCTTGTGCATTCCGTCAGAGGAGGAAAAGGAACGACGCGCCAAGGCAGGCCTCCCCAAATGCCGTACGCCGGGAATCTTGGGGCTGAAGGGGGAAGACTGGTTCCTTGCGCTTGGAGCAACGTCGGATACCGTGGTCGAGCCGCGCTCTTTCCCAATTCCGGTGGGTGTCCAGACGACCGAACGACCCGGCAGCCTCGATGTGTTCGGGCGGAGCCATAGCGAGGTCGTCGCGCAAACGTTCATCCTGAGCGCATCGCTGATCAAGGGTTCGACTGCTTTCAAGCCGGCCGAAATCGAGTATCGCGTCGCAATTGCCATTCAGGGTAACTATGTTGACGTCCCTGAAAAGCGTGTATTGTTCGTCCAGCCTTCGAAGAAGAGCCGCCGCTACGATCATTTTGTGGGCGTGCAGGAGGCCTTTGTCGACTATCATATCCGCAACGTCTCCGATCGGTATGATTTCGATTCTGTGCGCGTCGGTATCCAGCCATTTCAGGCCGATTTCCGGGGTTTTCTCTTCAACGACCAGCAGCTTGGCATCCGCTTTTTCGGCAACCGCGACAATAATCGTTTCCAGTACAATCTTGCCGCGTTCTGGCGTCTGGAAAAAGATACGAATTCAGGCCTCAACTCGGTTGTTCAGCGCCCGCGCGACGATTTCGTCTTCCATGCCAATTTGTACCGGCAGGATTTTCCGGTCGTCGGGATGACGAGCCAGGTTTCGGTCACCTACAATATGAACCGCGAAAACCGGATCGAAGTCGATGACAATGGTTTCCCGGTGCGGCCTGCGCTGCTTGGAAATCTGCGGCCACGCAAATATGATGTTGCCTATCTTGGCTATTCCGCCGACGGCCATTTCGGGCGCGTCAACCTGACGGCCAGCGCCTATCTTGCGCTGGGTGACGACCGGAACAGCCTATTCACGTCGCAAAAGGCCAAGATCCGAAGTTATTTCTTCGCGGCCGAACCGAGCATGGATTTCGATTGGGTTCGAGTCCGGCTGGCGGGCTTGTACGCCAGCGGCGATTCCAAGCCCTATGACAATGTCGAGGGCGGGTTCGATGCGATCTTTGAAAACCCGATCTTCGCCGGCGCCGATACCAGCTACTGGATCCGCCAGACCATCCCATTCGCGGGCGGCGGGCGCGTCATCGGCATAAACGGCCGCAACGGCATCCTCAATTCGCTGCGTTCCTCCAAGGAGCAGGGCCAATCCAACTTCAACAATCCCGGCACGATGCTGCTGGGGGTCGGGGCGGATTTCGATATCACGCCCAAGTTCCGCCTTTCGACCAACGTCAACCACCTCTGGTTCCAGAACACGGCGACGCTGCAAGCGCTGCGCGTCGAGGGCAGTATTCCCAAGGCGATAGGCTGGGACTTGTCAGCAGCATTAATCTGGCGCCCAAAGGCGATCCAGAATGTGGTGTTTCGCCTTTCCGGTGCGGTGCTCGATCCGGGTAAGGGCTTCCGGGACCTGTTCACAAATGCCCGACGCGACGATCGGTATTACTCTGTCCTTTTCAACGGGATTGTGAGCTTCTGACATGACCAGATTGATCGCATCCTCCTCCCTGTTACGTTTCTGGGTGATCATGCTCGCGCTGTTGACCCTGACATTGTTCGGCGGATTCCAGCTGGCGGCATCCAGCGGAGAAAAGCCGGTCAAGCGCGACTATTCCGCCGTTTTCGCAGCCCCATCGCCGGAGACCCAGACGAAGGAGGAAGCCGCCGTCAAAAGCGCGGGCTGTATCTCATGCCACACAGCGTCAGATGCGTGGACAATGCACCGGACCGAAGCTGTGGTACTGGGTTGCACCGATTGTCACGGAGGCAATGCCAGCGTCCGATTGACAACCCCTTTGCTTGATTTCAAGGATCCGGCCTATGTCGCCCTGCGCGACAAGGCGCATGTCCTGCCGCGCTACCCCGAAGGCTGGCATTGGCCATCCTCGGCGAATCCGAAGCGCAGCTTTACCCTCCTGAACAAGGAATCTCCCGAGTTCATCCGCTTCATGAACCCGTCCGATTATCGCGTTGCGCGGGACAGTTGCGGCGCCTGCCATATCGAAACGATCGAGGCGGCGGAGCGCTCGATCATGGCATCGGGCGCGATGCTCTGGGGCGGTGCGGGTTACAATAACGGGATCGTACCATTCAAGAATTACGTCGTCGGCGAAGCCTATACGCGCAGTGGAGAGCCCGCAAAAATCGTTTCACCCGGGGAGCCGCATGGCACCGTCACGCCCGAGCAGAAAGCGCGCGGGGCGCTGCCCGTACTCTATCCCCTTCCGACCTGGCAGACGGTCACGCCAGGCGATGTTTTTCGCGTGTTCGAGCGCGGCGGGCGCAATGTCAGCACGCAGTTTGCCGAAGTCGGCCTGCCCAATCCGCTTGGCAACATCCAACGGCTGGAAGAGCCTGGCCGCCCCGATCTCAAGCAATCGAACCGTGGCCCGGCAACCGGCCTGCGTGTCGCTATTCCTGTTCTCAACATCCACAAGACACGCCTCAATGACCCTTTCATGTGGTTCCAGGGGACGAACGACCAACCGGGCGACTATCGCCAGTCGGGCTGCGCCGGATGCCATGTGATTTACGCCAACGACCGCGAGCCGCGTCACAGCCTGACCTGGGCCAAATATGGTCGTGACGGGCAGACCGCGACGGTCGATCCAACCATTGCCGCGAAGATGGAGCCAGAACATGGCGCGCCACCGGCTCACGGCGGCGAACACTTTAGCGAAGCCAAGGGTGCGGGTCATGAAGGCCCAATGATCAAGGAAAAGGGCCATCCGGTCGAGCACGCCTTCACCCGCGCGATCCCAACCGCGCAGTGCATGAATTGCCATATGCACCAGCCCAACATCTTCCTGAACAGCTTCCTTGGCTACACGATGTGGGACTATGAATCCGACGCGCCACACATGTGGCCCAAGGAGCAGAAATATCCGACCGCCGCTGAAGTCCGCACAACCAATGATCGCAATCCCGAAGCGGCGGCTGCGCGTGGCAAGTGGAGCGAGCTCGAATTCCTGCGCAACGTCTATGACATCAACCCGGAATTGAAGGACACGCAGTTCGCCGACTATCACGGCCATGGCTGGAACTTCCGCGCGATCCTGAAGCGCGACCGTGAAGGCAATCTCCTGGATGCCGATGGCAAGATCGTCGATCCGAACGATCCTGAAAAATGGCGGAAGAACGACGAAGGCAAGTTCGTCGAACCCGGCACCAATCCCGGCATGACCGTCCACATGATGGACATCCATGCGGAAAAAGGCCTGCAATGCGCCGATTGCCATTTCGCGCAGGACAGCCACGGCAATGGCCTGATCTACGGTGAAGTTGCCAATGCGATCGAGATTGGCTGCAAGGATTGCCACGGGACTGCCGACCAGTACCCGACACTGCTGACCTCGGGGCCAGCTGCGCCACCGAAAGGCACTAACCTCTCATTGCTGCGCAACCCGGACGGCCAACGGCGCTTCGAATGGTTCTTCGATCCCGATGGCAACCGCGTCCTTATCCAGCGCTCGATCATCGATCCCAAGCTCGAATGGCGGGTGAGCCTCGTCAAGGACAGCGTGGACAAGAACAGCCCGCGGTTCAACGCCAAGGCAGCGCGCGCCAAGTTGATGGGCCGGATCGGTGAAGCCGGAAGCACCGGCTGGGGCCCGGGCATTGCAAAGGAAAACCGCGCGCATGGCGACGAGAAGGTTGCCTGCTTTACCTGTCACCTCTCATGGACGACATCATGCGGCGGCTGCCACCTGCCGATCGAGGCAAACTGGAAAACCCAGGGCCACAAATATGAGGGCGAGGAGACGCGCAACTTCGCGACCTACAATCCGCAGGTCGCGCGCGACGAGATGTTCCAGATCGGCATTCACCAGACGACCAAGGGCAATATCATCGCGCCCGTGCGCTCCACGTCGGCGCTGGTGCTCTCCTCGACGAACGTCAATCGCGAGCGCATCTATATCCAGCAGCCGCCCATCTCTTCGGCAGGGTTTTCGAGCCAGGCATTCGCGCCGCACTTCCCGCACACGGTCCGCACGACCGAGACCAAAACCTGCACCGATTGTCACCTTTCGGCCGATGAAGACAATAATGCGATCATGTCGCAGCTCCTCCTGCTCGGCACCAATTTCGTGAACTTTGTCGGCCTTCATGCCTGGACCGGTCTCGACGGCGGTTTCGAAGCGGTGCGCGTGACCGAATGGGAAGAACCGCAGGCTGTGATCGGTTCCTACCTTCAGAAATACGCCTATCCCGATTGGTGGAAGCTCCATGTCGAAAAGAACGGCCGCGAACTGAAGGAATGGACCCGCGGCGCGATATTCGACAAAAACTTCTCCGGCGAAACCAACCATACCGAGCAGTTCCGCAACGTCGTGCAGGGGACTCGAGACCGCGTCGGCTGCCTGCAACTGCGTGGGGAATATATGTTCGTCGCGGAGGGCAAGGGCGGCTTCAGGGCGTATGACGTGGCTTCGATAGCCAACAAGGGCTTTTCCGAACCGATCGTCTCTGCGCCCTTCTCGCCGCTTGGGCATGACACGCATGTTTCGACCCGGAATGCGACCTGTATGGCTTTGGCAACCAACCAGAATATCAGCGTCAAGCGCAACGATCGCATTGTGAAGGATATTCCGGAAAACCAGGAACAGGCCTTCCATCCGATCTACCGCTATGCCGTCATCACCGATAGCGTCGAGGGACTGATCCTTGTCGATGTCGATACGCTTGTTGATGGCGAGTTCCGCAACAATTTCTTCAAGCGTGCCGTGACGTGGAACGAAGGCAATGTGCTTGCCGGTGCGCGGCACATCAACCTTGCCGGGCATATCGCCTATGTGACGACGAAGACGGGGCTTGCTGTGATTGACCTCGATGATCCGCTGCACCCGAAGCTGACCGCCAACATCCCGCTGAGCGACGCGCGGGCGAGCGCGATCCAGTTCCGTTACCTCTGGGTGTCCGATGCCGAGGGGCTGAAGCTGTTCGACGTCACCGACCTGCGCAAGCCGGTTGCCATGCCTGCAGGTACGCTTCCGCTGGCCAATGCCCAGCGCATCTATCTGGCGCGCACCTATGCCTATGTCGCGGGCAAGCAGGAGGGGTTGGTGATCGTCAACATCACAAAGCCGCTCGCGCCGGTCATCTACGCGAAGGAAACCTTCGGCGGCCAGTTGAACGATGCCGAAGACGTAATCGTTGGCACCACCAATGCATCGCTCTTCGCCTATGTCGCCGACGGGCGGAACGGGCTGAAAGTCATCCAGCTTACCAGCCCGGAAAGCCAGCCGAACTTCTACGGCTTCTCACCCGCGCCCAAGCCCGAACTGATCGCCTGGGTGCGGACACCATCCGCGGCCGTCGCCCTCTCCAAGGGCCTCGACCGCGACCGCGGCGTCGATGAAACCGGCGGCCAGATGGCCGTGTTCGGCAGGCTCGGATCGCGGCCCTTTACCCGGCGCGAGATGGAGCGGCTGTTCATGACGCGCAAAGGGGTGCCGTTCAAGGTTCTCGATATGCCGGATATGAAGGAATATGTGCCGCTGAGGGTGGCGGGGGAATGACGCGCTATTGGAGGCGAGTGGCGGCTTTCGACCGCATTGCGGACATTGCAAGGTGCACACCAAGACCGATAGAATGAACTGTGGTCAGGGATTTAGATAGGAGCAGCGCGACGTGATCCGTTTCTTACGACGAGTGTTTGGAGCCAAATATGTCCCACCAGTCGGTGAAGCTGAACCTGAACCTGAACCTGAAGAACCTATGGCTGCTCCAGTGGTCGCCTGTTTGCCGGTGAGAGGGGGGATCAGCACCGACACCGCCTCCTTGGTCGTCTTCGATTTGTCTGCGCTGTGCCATCGTGTCGAAGACGAATGCGATTGGTGGGCTGACCCAAAGGAAGAGCTTGCAGAGTTGGCTGCTCGAAACGTGCTGATAGTGGGGCTCGGCTCTGATGGGTTTTATGACATTGAAATCAGTGACCGACGCCCGCCAAATGCTAAAGCATTTTCATTGCGAGCACCGAGCGGAACCATTTTTGTAGGTCCTGGTGAAGAGGTTTCAGGTGGGGGGAATGAGCCAGATGGGCGATGGGGTGGCCATCTAATCTCGGTGCCTGCGGGCGACTATTCGGTCAGCGCTGATTGGCAAGGTGACGTAATCAAAGTCAGTCTTATCCCTTCCCCACCGTTTGAAAATGAAGTTACCGAACCGGTCAGGATTTAAGGCCGCCTTGTTCTTATGTCCGCTTCCCACCCGAAATCGGACAAAGCTCAACTTCAGAACAATCTCTCCAATGCCTTATCAAGCATCACCAACTGCCAGATCAGGCGGCCATTGTCCGAAAGACCGGATTTGTGATCGCGCACTGCCTTTTCAAGAGACTGCTGCTCGAACCAGCCCGTATCGAGGAGCCGCGATTTCGTGACCAGCGCCTCGGCCGCGCCCGATAGTGCGCCACGGAACCAGCCGGAAACCGGCGTGACGAAGCCCATTGTCGGGCGATAGAGGACTTCGTCGGGCGGCCAGATCTTCATATCGGCTTATTGTGCCCGGTCGAGCGCCGCACTCGAAACTGGGCGGGAGCACCCCTGCCGAGATCGCAAAACAAGCAGTGCCAGGGCATGCCCCGGCACTGCTTGTCATCCCTTCAACCATAAGCCAAGCAATGGAAGGACTCTACCTCTGAGCGGTAACAATCAGGGGAGCACGTTAATTTGTTCGCACTTGACCCGTCCATTAAATGGGTGCACACTAATTGTGTGAGGCTTGAATTCGATCCGGCAAAAGACGACGTCAACCGGAAGAAGCATGGCATCTCGCTGCGCGCTGCTGTCGACTTTGAGTGGGACACGGCGCTCGAACGTGAAGACGATCGGTTTGACTATGGTGAAATGCGGTTTGTGGCGATCGGACTGATCGAATTCCGCCTTCACGTTCTGGTGTTTGCCGAGGGTACCGATGAAGACTCCGTACGCGCGATCAGCTTGCGCCCGGCAGAGAAACATGAGATGAGGTTCTATTATGGAGAAATTTGATCCGAAGACGCACGACGACAATCCGCCGATGGATGCCGCCTTCATGGCAAGAATGAAACCGTCCCGGCGCGGACGTCCCAAACTGGAGACGCCGAAGGTCGAGGTGAAAATCAGGCTCGACGCCAAGACCGTGGAACATCTGCGCAACAGCGGCCCCGGCTGGCAAACACGCGTCAATGCCGTACTGGGCAAACTCGTGGCAAACGGCCGCATTTGACCAGCGGCCGAAGACGACAAGTTTACGGTCGTACACAAGGAGGGTTGATTGGCCAGTTGCGGACATTTGTTCATCAGTGTTAAGTGCGTTCTATGACAGCGCGTTATGACACGATCGGGGTGAATTACGCCGAGCTTCGGAAGCCAGACCATCGGATTGCAACGGCGATCGAGCGGGCGCTTGGCACTGCTCGCACGGTCCTCAACGTTGGCGCTGGCACCGGATCATATGAGCCGGAGAGCCGGGAGGTGACAGCGATAGAGCCGTCTATTGAAATGATCCGAAAGCGCAAATCGTCCGCCGCACCTGTCATTCAGGCCACTGCTGACGACCTTCCCTTTGCTGACGATACGTTCGACGCCGCCATGGCCATTCTGACGATCCACCACTGGCCAGACAAGGAAGCGGGTTTGCGAGAGGTTAGGCGCGTAACGCGCGGGCGAGTGGTCCTGCTGACCTTCGATCCATCTGTGCGCCCCTGGCTGACCGATTACTTTCCGCAGTTGTCGGTACTGGACGATGCTCAGATGCCAAAGATGGCCGACTATCCGCGCTGGCTGGGCTCCGTCCAAGTCGAACCGGTACTTGTGCCGCACGATTGCAGCGACGGCTTTCTCTACGCTTACTGGCGCCGTCCAGAAGCCTATCTCGACTCGCGCATTCGGTCAGGTATTTCATCGTTCTGGTCGATAGAAGACTTGGACTTTGGATTTCAGAAGCTCTCAGACGACATTCGATCGGGCGAATGGGATCGGCTTTACGGCTACCTCAAACCCATAAACGAATATGATGCTGGCTATCGGCTTGTGATCGCTGAATAGTCTTTGATGGCTGCTTTCAATTCGAAGCGCCCAAATGCCGACAGTCCGCACCCCACAACAAAGCTGTCATCTCCAAGCTTCAAAGCAGCCGGTTCAATGCCTTATCCAGCATCACCAATTGCCAGATAAGCCGGCCATTGTCCGAAAGCCCTGACTTGTGATCGCGCACCGCCTTTTCGAGCGCTTCCTGCCGGAACCACCCCGTATCGAGGAGCCGCGATCTCGTGACCAGCGCCTCGGCCGCGCCCGATAGTGCGCCACGGAACCAGGCGGAAACCGGCGTGACGAAGCCCATTTTCGGGCGATAAAGAATATCGTCGGGCAAATGGCCGCGCATCGCCTTCTTCATCAGCCATTTGCCCTCGCCGCCCCGGATCCGCATCGAAGCGGGCAATGTGGCGGCGAACTCGACCAGACGATGATCGAGCAAGGGCTCGCGCGCTTCAAGGCTGACGGCCATGCTGGTTCGGTCAACCTTGGTCAGGATGTCGCCCGGCAGCCAGATCTTCATGTCGGCATATTGGGCCCGGTCGAGTGCCTCACGGGCCGGGGCATTGCGCATTGCCTCGACATAGCGGTCTTCGGCCCTGTGCCCCTGGAGGCCGCGCCGGAAGCCATCGGAGTAGAGCAGCGCGCGCGTCTCTTCGGGATTGACCCCGACCGATCGCGCATAGGCTTCAGCGCCATCGCGCGCGAGCGACTGGAAGGTCGCTTTCGCCCGGAACATTCGTGGTGCCCAGTCCGCCTTCGGGTAGTATTTCCCCAGCGCGCCGAACAACGATTGCCGGAATCCGCCCGGAAGCATGTCACGCAGCCGCTCCTCGGCGGCCTGAAACCTGTAGCGCCGGTATCCGGCAAAAGCCTCATCGGCACCGTCTCCCGACAAGGCGACCGTCACGGTTTCGCGCGCCAACTGGCAAACCCGCCATGTCGGCAGGGCAGACGCATCGGCAAAGGGTTCGTCAAAGGCTTGCGACAGCGTATCGATCGCGGAAAAATCGTCCGATGCAACGATGCGGCTCCGGTGATAGGTGGCGAACCGCTTGGCAATGATGTCGGCATAACGCGTTTCATCGAGTGCGCCTTCGTCAAAGCCGATTGAGCAGGTCTGCACGGCGGCGGCGCTTTTCTCCGCCATCAGGGCCACGACCGCCGAGCTGTCCACCCCGCCCGACAGGAAAGCGCCCAAGGGCACGTCCGCCACCATCCGGGATGAAACGGCGTTGCGCAGATGGAAACGCAATTCCTCCTCGAGATCGCTTGCAGAGCCCTTCGCGCGGCGCGTGAAGTCGAGATCCCACCAGATCAGGGGTGAGGGCAGCGATTTGCCGCGCACAAGTTTGAGGAAAGTGCCGCCCGGCAGTTTTCTGACGCCCGCCATAATGCAGGCATCGTCGGGGACATAACCCAGCGCGAAATAGTCCTCGACTGCGCGCAGATCGGGCTCGCGACGCACGGCAGGATTGGCGAGCAGCCCCTTGAGTTCCGACGCAAAGGCAATGCTGCCGTCAGCGAGCGCCACATAATGAAGCGGCTTCACTCCGAACCGGTCGCGCGCAAGGAAAAGGCTCTGGTCGCGGGCGTCGTGGATGGCGAAGGCGAACATGCCGTTCAGGCGCGAAAGGACTGCCGTTCCCCATTGGCGATAGCCGTTGAGGATGACCTCAGTATCGCCGGCCGTCCGGAATTTGTGCCCGAGCCGGAGCAATTCTGCCCGGACCTCCTGATAGTTGTAGATTTCGCCATTATAGGTGATCGTGAGCTGACCGTCCTCGGTCGCCATGGGCTGCGGGCTGCCCGCGACATCGATGATCGACAGGCGCCGGTGCCCGAGGCCAACGCCCGGTGCAGTCCACACCCCTTCGCCGTCCGGCCCGCGATGCGCCTGCGCGTCGATCATCAGCTTGACGCGCGCCGGATCGACCGGCTTTGCGGTTTCAAGATGGAACAGGCCGGCAATCCCGCACATGATGTTAGCGTCCCTCAGCCGTCTTGACGCTACGATCGGCCAAATTGTCTAGGGAACCAATATCCCGCAGGAAGGCTTCGATCACCGGGCGTGACGGTTTGCCCCGACGGTTTTCAGCCGAAACAAGCACAGCAACCGCCGCCTGATTTCCTCCGAGCAGTTTGGACTTCAGCGTTTCCAGCTTCACCCTGGATGCGTTACCCGTTGTCATGCCGCCGATCCGGTAGAAGGTTAGAACCTCGCGTTCCACCCCCGGCGCAAAAATCCTGACGCCTTTGCCGTCCATGGGGGCGGCGGTATCATTCGCCCATGACCAACGCGATTCAGGGTCGAACGCGCCTTGTGCGTAACCGACGATCTCCTTGCCTTCTGCCTGCCATCCATAGACCACGATAGACAGATCGACACGATCACCCTTCGCATTCACATACTGGCCGAACAGCCGGTGGTCGGCACCATCGAAGCGCGGCTGCCACGGGTAAGCCTGGACAATCGCAACACGCTTCCAGTCCCGAACCTGTGGGAGCGCAATCTCGCGTGATACCGGCACCCGACCCCATGAGGCCATCGCTGCCTGCCAGCCAACCGGCGCAAGCGCCACGCCAACCACGGCAACCGCGATCGGCCAATGTGGCGACTTTGCTGGTTCAACGGGCATTTTGGCACAGCCGTCAAGCCAGGGATCGTTGATCCCGCGATCGAAAAAGCGCCAGCCAAGCCCCATCACGATCAGCAGCACGACCGCGAAAAACACCCAGCCGAAGATGATGTGATCGAAGCTCTCGGCGAAGTCATTGTTGCCGGTCAGGTAGGAGATATGGATCGTGCCATAGGCGCGCACGCCATTGGCCAGGATCGGCACGACAAGCGCCATGGTCATGAAGGCGATCCGGCGGGGCCAACTTTTGAAGCAGACATTCGCCGCAAGTGCGGCATAGGCGACCATCGCGACAAGGAATTTCACACCAGAGCAGGCTTCCGCAACTTCGAACGCGCCGGTCGGGATCGAGATGAAGACACCCTCGATATGGGCGGGAATCCCTGCCCAGCCAAGGAAGGTCATGCAGAGTTTGGCAGTGACCGTCTGGAGGGCGGGCACCAGTTCATCGCCAAACGGAATGAGGAACACGAGATAGAAAAGCGGAAAAAGCAGCCCGCGCGTCACTTGCGGACCGAGCAAGGTGAGCACACTCGACTGGATCATGAAGACCAGCGCGGCATGGCGAAACAGGGCAATGCCCGCCGCCTGCCCCAGCATCCAGACCAACGCACCCAGCGCGATCCCGATCAGCCCAGGCATGTAACTGCGCGGCACCAGCGCCATGACTTCATCGCGCCGCTGCCAGACCAGCCAGCCGACCAGCGGAAGGATGAAAAGACCGTGCGTGTAGGTCGAAACATTCCACCAGATCGATGCCATCCCGGCGGCATCCCGCACAAAAACCAGCAACAGCGCCGCGATGACGAGCGCGAACCGGGTAAGGTAAGGTCGCCACGCCGGATCATGCATCAGGAACATCAGTCCAGCCCGAGAATTTGCGGCAGACCGGCCATCCTTGCGTCCCAACCATAGCGCGCGGCCATTCGGGCACGGGCTGCCTTTCCGAGCGCCTCAGCCTTTTCCGGGTTGGCCAGCAGCTTGAGGACTGCCTGTGCTTCAGCTCGAGAGCCTTGCGCTACCATCAGTTCCTTGCCCGACTTTGCATCAATGCCCTGAGCCGCGTCAAGCGAGGTAACCACAGGCTTGGCCATCGCCATCGCTTCCAGCACCTTGTTCTGGATACCGCGCGCAAGGCGGAGCGGCGCCACCACCACATCGGCAGCGGCCAGCCAGTCCCGCGTGTCAGGCACTTCCCCCGTGACGAGTACACCGGGGAGCACCGACAATGCCCTGACCTCAGAAGTCGGCGCGCGCCCGACAATCGCAAAAACAGCATCGGGGTGAACCGCCCGGATCAAGGGCAGCGCTTCACGTGCGAAAACGCCCGCAGCTTCGATGTTGGGGCGGTAATCCATCTGACCAGTGAAGACTATCAGCGGTGTGCCGCCAGCATCGACTTCCGGATAGGCGCGCTCGGGGCTGAATTTTTCAAGGTCGATGCCATTTTCAAGGACCCCTATCCGATCGGTACCAAGACCTGACATAGCGCGAAACAGGGCCGCTTCGGCCGCGCTGACGAACAGGCTCATGTCGGCACGGTTGGCCACTGCCTTTTCGAACGCGAGCAACCGACGCGCTTCCATCTGGTTGGCAAAACCGGAGAGACCCTGCCGCTCTCTGGCAAAAGCCGCGAACTTGGCCGAATCCATGTCAACAAAGTCCATGACGAACCGACGGCCCGCGCGCTGAAGCGGAACGAACTGCGCCATCTGCCCGGAGAAAGCGTAGATCGTCCTGATCGGGCGCTCGGCCAGCAACGTCTGAACACACGTCATCAAGGAACCGCTGGAGAACGCACAAACCGAAGCCGGCTGCCCGGTCAGCAGCGCTTTCGCCACAGCTTGCGGGCGCGAAAGGGATATAGGTTCGGCATGGAAGCTGGTTGCAACCGCACCGATCTCTGCACGTCCGGTTTCCGGATCATCCGCCGGATCCAAAAGACCGACAACATGCGTCGGCGCCAGTGCCGCAATGGCTTTCAAGACATTCCAGCTCCGGATTTTGTCGCCGCGGTCGGGCGGGTAAGGAACCCGGTGCGCAAGGAACAGGATTTCGCCGCTCATCCGAGCCCCCGACTTATCCAGGGCCCGATCCGGTTGGCAAGCCAGAGCGGCAGGCGTTGCCAGGCTGCAACCTGCACCCGGTATTTGGGGCTCATCGGGTTGATGTCACGCACTTCGCCACCATCGAGCGACAGTTTGGCGTAGGAGAGCGGTACGCCCTCAAAACCCCAGTTACGCTTGAACGCTGCCGGGCCGGTACCGGCCTTGGATCGCCCGAAATCGAAGCGCGTACAGCCCTTGACCGATCGCGCGTGGCACATCAGCGCGTAGTACATCAAGTCGTTCGCCCGCCAAGCGCGGGCATCGCGCGTACCGCCGCCCCAATAGGGCATGACCGTTCCCCGCCAATAGAGACTAAGAACCGAAGCGATCGCCCTCCCCTCGTGCCGAACGGTCAGGATATCAGCCTCGTCTTCCAGCTCATCGAGCACCGCCTCGAACAAGGCGCGCGGGAAAACCGGCGTGCCCAGGTTGTGGACGCTTTCGGCATAGACCGCGTAATGTTCGGCGCGCTCATTCTTGCCGGTGACCACGTCGAGTTCGAAACCTAAAGCACGGCGGACTTCGGCGCGTTGTTTGCGCGGAATGGCCAGCAGTTCGGCTTCGTCGTCGCTTGCGAGATCGCGAGCGAATCCAAGATAGGTTGTGCGATCACGATGCCAGTCCCTGCCGGGCATGGCCCCGCCCCGCAGTTCGATCGTCGGGCAACTCAACTGCGTGGCAAGCCTCACGGCTTGTGCGATCAATTGCTTTGCCACAGAGGGGCTTGCGGCCAACACGCCGCCATCCACTGCAAAACCCGATGAAACCAGCGCGCGGCCGAACAGCGGCGAATGAACCTCGGTCAGCGGAAGGACGCCGGCAATCGCTCCACGCCCATCCTCGGCCACAAGATAATGACTTGCCTGCCCGCAACCCTGTGCCGCGGCGCGGCTCCAACCGGTCAAATGAAACGGTGTCGCGGCGTCTGCCTCGCGAACAAACACGTCGATCCGGTGCGCTTCGTCCGGTTCGTCAATATTGGCGACACGTACGGAAAATCTGGGCGGTTTGATAGCCACGGTCATAGCAGCGCCTTCTTCGCATCGGCGGCGACGGCATCCACCCGTCCCCACTCAAAATCACCCATCAACCGCTTGAGCTTCGCCGCCATGACGGAGAGGTTGGGGTAATGGCGCAGTTTCGATTTCAACGGTGCATTGGCCACGCGGGGCTGACCCGGATCGATCTCCCACGGATGGAAATAGATAATCGCCGGTTGAGCCAGATCGTTGACCTGCCGCACCGCCCAACGGGAGAATGCGTAGGGCAGCAGCCGGAAGAACCCTCCGCCCCCCGCCGCCAATGTTCGCCCCGCCAGTCTGGCGGTCGTAACGGGCAGTTCAATCAAATCGCTGCCTGCTACGGGCATGAAGGCAAAACGCGGTGCTTCGGGCCAGCCATAATGGTCATGAACCACCGGCGCGACACTGGACGAATAGGCATATCCAGCCCGCGCAAGCTCCTCATGCGCCCAGGGCGTGCGCTTATCTATAGAGAAGCTGGGTGCGCGATAGCCGGTAATGGCAACCCCGCCCGCATCCTCCAGCACGTTCCGTGCGCGGAAAATATCAGCCGCAAACTGGGCGGACGTCATCGTAAATACGCGGTCATGTTCGCAGCCGTGGCTGGCAAGTTCATGCCCCGCATCGACGATACGGCGGATCATTGCAGGGTGACGCTCTGCCACCCACGCCAGCGTAAAGAAGGTGCCCTTGACCCCCGCTTCGTCAAAAAGCGCCAGCACCGCATCGGTGTTGGTTTCCACACGACGGTCGAGGCTGTCCCAGTCACGGCGATCGATCACCGATTCAAAGGCGCCGACCTGGAACCAGTCTTCGATATCGACCGAGAGCGCGTTCCGCACCATGTGCGCCCCCTAGCAGTTTCAGGCGGCAGGAGTACGGCGAATTTTGCCGGTAGCGTGTTTGGTTTCGTCGGCCTCGACCCAATCGACCAAAAGGCCCAGCACACGGCGAAGTGCGGCACCCTGTTCCTCCACATGCGTCTCAAGCATAGCGACGCGCGCGGCGAGGTCGAGCGTTTGTGGATCATGTGCCAGCCGTGCACTTTCTTCAACCAGCTGCAATGTCCCCTGTTCAACATTTCCGGCAACGGCCTGATCATTGCCAAGATCGGCAATCACCGCATCGACCAGCGCGCCATCAATCGCAGCAGACTGATCGAGCGACGCCATCAACAACACCCTGGTCATCAAATTGTTGATCTTGCGCGGCATTCCGCCCGAATAGTTGTTGACGGCCACAAAGGCGCTCTCATCGAATGCAGGTGTCCCGGCCCAACCGACCAGCTTCATCCGGTGAAGAATATAGGGCCCGACCTCATCGGCCTGCATCGCGGTCAGGTGGTGCGTCGCGATGACGCGCTGGCGCAATTGCTCAAGCTGTTCCGGATTGTTGAGGCGATCCCGGAACTCGGGTTGACCAAGCAGGAAAATCTGGAGCATTGATTGCCCGCCGGTCTGGAAATTCGAGAGCATGCGAAGCTCTTCAAGACTAGAAACCGGCATGTTCTGGGCTTCGTCCACGATCAGTAGCGTCCGCTGACCGGCGCGTGCGCGTTCTGAGATAAAATTCTCGGTTCTGCCGAGCAACTGCGCCTTGTCGGCTCCGTCAACAGGTANNCGGTTACGATCGATGGTCTCCATCAAATGACCCACCAGGGTGGTCTTGCCTGCGCCGATTTCGCCCGTCACGACAATGAAGCCTTCACCCTGCGCAAGGCCATAGCCCAGATAGGCCATCGCCTTTCTGTGCGTCGCGCTTTCGAAATAGAAGCGCGGATCGGGCGTCAGCTGGAATGGACGCCCGGCCAGGCCAAAATGATCGCTATACATGCGTGTCTCCGCCAACCCCTGATCCTCTAAAAGCTGTACCGCATCCCAAGCAAAGCCGAAGCGCTGAGAATACCCTCAAAGCCATCGACCTTGTTGGAATACAGGCCGACCGCTGCCAGACCGCTCAATCGCCGTCCGAACGTCCGCCGGTACGAGCCTGTCGCGCCCGTGCTCAGCACATTCGGTGCGTTCAATATGCCAGAATCGTAGAGGCTCGCAAAGATTTGCGCGTCCACCTCTGATCTGTCGTCGATCTGATAGGTAATTTGCCCCTGACCGAACCAGCTTTCGTCGCGCACACCGTTCAGGTTGAACGTTGCGCCGCCGACAATCGGCGTCTGATATTTGCGCTGCGCATATCCGAGCCCGACGCCCATCGACCAAGGTCCGCGATGGCGCGACATGATTGCGGTGACCCCGCGTGTGCGGAACACCGAACTGTTGATCGACTGAAAGGCCGGATTGAGGCAACCGCCCGCATTTCCGCTTCCACCGCCGAACACGCAACCACCGAATTGCGGGGCCAGCGGATTGTCAACGGTCGCGAAGTTGGTCGGGAGTAACGCCAGATTGTCGTTGAGCTGCTGACCAAAGGTCTGCAAGTCGTCATAAACGACGACGCCGAACGCCGTGGCCTGGTTCATCTGGTAGGACAGCGAACCGGTATAGCTCATGCTCCCATAACGGCGGCCGATGCGTGCCTCGAGATTTGTGCGGCGGCTGGGCCGCCAGGCAACGCCGACATCCCAGTAAATCCCGTCCTGGTCATAGGCCAGCAAACGTGGCGATGCCGGGTCGGTCACGAACCGCCCCTTGCTGTTCACAACGGGTGCGCCGCCCGCATCGAGCAGCGGGGCACGCTGGCTTGCCTCGATATCCTCATAGCCCAGGCCCCCAACTACGGCGAGGGTCGGTGACACCGGCACGATGACGTCGCCGCGAATACCCTTGCTTTCGAAGCGTTGGTCGAGCTGGCCTGCATCCTCGCGCTCAAGGGCGCCCGAAACCGTCCAGCCGAATGGCAGTTCGCCCGATCCCATCCCGACGCTGGCAGTCGCAAGATGGCCAACAGCGTCGTCATAATTGTCGAGGCGCGGCTGGCCGGGGGCCAGGACTATGTCCTGCGCCTCTACCTTTGTGTAGCTCAACCGATAGGCCGCACTGACATCCAGCGGCCCCGTCTGAGTCGTTAAGGTCGGGCCGGCATAGACGGAATAGACCTGCGTAACGTTGTCAACATTGCCTACAAGCAGGCCCGGCGCATCGGCGCGACCGTCAACGCGACCGCGGGTTGCCAGCGCACCGGCCTCGATCGACAGGGTATTGGGGACGAGCTGATAACGGGCACGCGCAAGCCCGGAATGCACGTCGCCATCATCGACCTTGTTGTCCCATGCGATACGGCGCTCGTAGCGATAACTGATCTGGGCCTCGCCGCGGCTGTTGGAAACGGACGCATCGATCCCTGCCGCAACCTGGCTATAGGTCAACACGTCGTGGCTGCCGTTGAGATCAGCCGAAACGACCTGGCTGACTTCAAGATATGGGGTGATCTCCTTGCGTGCCCGGGCGGGCGTCGCGATCGCCAGGACGACCAGCGAAGCGGCAAGGAGCTTGCTTGCGGTCTGGGCCATCTTCATTCTCCAAAACCATAGTAGGAACCAAACTTCCGGTTCGACCCGCTGAATGTCGCTGCGTTCAGCATCAGTTGGATGCGGGGGCAGGAATCGACGAGCGTAAGCGCATCGCGCAACTCGCTTTCGGTGGTCTGATCCGCCCTAACGACAAGCAGAACCTGGCCGACGTGGAGCGCAAGCACCGAAGCAGGCGATGCCGCCAGCGCTGGTGCAGAATCGAACAATATGATCCGGCGCGGATTGCGAGCGGCCAGCGCATCGATCACCAACCGGGTGCGGTTCGAAGCGAGCAATTCGGTATCATTGTTGGTCTGGCACCCCGCGGGGAGCACAGACAGGTTGGGAATGTCCGTCTTGATTATCAACTGCTCGGCATCGAGCGACGGATCGGCCAGCGCATCCATCAGGCCCATCCCGCCGGGAAGGCCGAGCGTGGAAAGAACTTCTGGTTTTGCAACGTCCGCGTCGACAAGCAACACTTCGATGTCGGTCTCGCTTGCCATTGAAAGGGCCAGATTGACCGAGCAAAACGTCTTGCCTTCATTGGGTTGCGCCGAACAGACCAGGATGAGCCGCCCATTGGCGACAGCCGGGGCATTGTGGCCACCCAGCGCCGCGAGCAGCAGTTGCCGCTTCACAAGGCGAAATTCTTCCGAAAGTGCACTGGGCGGCGCGCCCGGGATGATGAACCCGGCATCGCGCAACAAGTGGCGATCGACGGGAACCANNGCGGGTGTGGGCTTCTGGTTCATCATCGTGATCCTCACGCCACCATGCCACGCTGGACGAATTCAACTATGAGCAGCAGCACAAACGCGCCGACCAAAGCCGCCGAACCACCAACGAAATATTTGAGCTGCTGTCGCCGCGTGACCCGCTGAACGGGGGTCAGGACTTCCGAAATGGAACCGATTACCGGCAAGCCACTCGCCTTTTCAAGCCGCCCGGCGGTTGCGTAGCTGGTCTTGAGCTGACCCATGGCAAAGGCGGCGCCTGCGCCCGCGCCCAGGCCCACGAAAAGCACCAATACCAGCAATAGCGGCCGATTGGGCGCGGCGGGCGCGCGGGGCGCCACCGGTGGCTCAATGACGCGGAAGCTGATGGAATTGGTATCGGTCTGCAACGACCCGCGCAGCTTCACTTCTTCACGATTGGCGAGAAGTTTGTCGTATTGTGCCTTCAAGACCTCATAGTCGCGATTGAGCCTCTGCTGCTCCGCCGCAACCCCCGGTTCCTCGATCTGCCTGGTCTGGAACTGCGCCATTTCGGCTTGTAATTGCGCCTTGCGTGCACCGAGCGCCCCAACAGCGGCCTGTTTTTCCGCCTGCATCGAACGGAGCGTGACATACATGGGGTTGGGCGTTCCGCTGCTCACCACACGGCCGCCACGGGCCTCCGCTACAGCCGCAGCCCGGGCACGGCCGAGCTGGCTGCGCAGCGATGCCATATCAGGATGGCTTTCCGTCCAGCCGCGCGCCTGTCCTTCGGCAATCTGCCCTTCAATGGCAGCGGCGCGGCCCAATGCGGGGCCGCCGCCGAATCCTCCACCCGGTGTCGAGACCGATTGCGGAATCGAATTCATCTGACCATTGACCGCGGCAAGCGCTCCCTGTGCGGCCATCAGGTTGGAATCCACCTGCCCGAGCTCGGCCCGCGCAGTTTCCATGCGCTGGCTGACAGAGCCAATGCCGGGTAAAAGCCCCATATATTTGGCCTCGAACGCAGCGCGCTTTGCTTCAGCTTGCAAGAGCTGTTGTTCGCGCTGGCTTAGCTGCGAGTCCAGAAAACGCAGCGTTTGCGTTGTTTCCGTCCGGTTTCCCGCCAAGCTTCCTTCGACGAACAGATCGAGCAACTTCTGGACTATGTCTTTGGCCAGCTTAGAATTTTTGGCATTGGACAACCCACCGTAACCAGCAGACGCGCTGATCTCGAAGAGATTATCCTGCTTGGCCACGATTTCGATATTCTTGCGAAGCCCCGCCGCCTGGCTGGCCACGTCCCCGGGGGTCGCCCCTTGCTGGATCAGATCCGTGCCGCGCACGACGTTTTCGAGGTTTTCTGCGGACGTGAGCGTCTGCGTGATACCGTCAATGTCGCTCTTGCGCTCGGCAGGCGTAATGCCGAGCTTGTCCGGCAACAACGATTGCGTCTGCACGAACACGCTGGCTTTCGATTCATACGTGTTGGGGATCGTGCTGATTATGAGCCAGCCGATCAGGCACACCGCCCAAGCGACACCAAGCGCCAGCCAGCGACGCTGCCAGACGCCGTGCGCGGTAATCCTGATCTCTTCGTAGAGGCTGTCCATAGGAACTGCGATCAGAACATCGATTCGGGGATGATGATGACATCGCCCGGTTCGAGCCGCACATTGGCTTTGGAATCGCCGCGCTTCAACAAGTCGCCAAGACGCACGGCGTAGGTGCGCTGGCGACCGGTACTGCGATCCTGACGAATCAATCGGGCCTTGTTGCCTGCCGCGAACTCCGAAAGACCGCCAACCGAAATCATCGCGTCGAGCAAGGTCATGTTCGCACGATATGGGATCGAGGCAGGCTTCTCGGTCGCGCCGACAACGCGGATCTGTTGCGAGAACGTGCCTGAAAAATTGTCCACGATCACCGAAACCAGCGGATCGTTGATGAATTCGGACAATTGCATCTTGATGTCTTGCGCCAGCATCGTGGGCGTTTTTCCGACAGCGGGCATATCCGCGATCAGCGGGGTCGTGATGCGCCCATCGGGACGTACCTGCACTTTCGCGCCAAGTTCGGGGTTGCGCCACACAAAGATCGTCAACTGGTCGAGCGGCCCGATGATATATTCCTCACCCGGCCCTTCCTGGGTTGCAACGAACGAGGCTGAAGGCAATTGCGGCCCCGAAGTGCTTGAAGTGCAACCGGATATCACCAGCGCCGAAAGGCTAACACCAATCAAGATGCTGGAAGGACGGACGAAACGCATGAGCTTACACCCTCGAATTGAAACCGACGCGCCATTACCCTGCCACCATGAATGACAGCAAAACAGCGGCATAATTACGGGTCTTTATGGCTCGAATAGGTGAAGATAGTGTTAGGAATAAAGCACTGACGTCACCCGTTAACCACCATTTCCCGCGCAGAAGGGTGCCCCAGGAAATTGCCTGGGCTCGCGGTGAGACCATAGGCCCCGGCCATGAATACCGCGACGACATCGCCCACTTCGGCGCGAGGCAGGTGCACCTGATCCCCAAGCCGGTCGAGCGGCGTGCAGAGGCAGCCGACAACGCTAGCCACTTCCTCAGGCTCGGACGCGAACCGGGACGCCACGGCAATCGGGTAGTTCCTCCGCACAACCGTACCAAAATTGCCCGATGCAGCAAGTTGGTGATGCAGGCCACCGTCTGTGACCAGATAGGTCTCGCCATGGCTGGTCTTCCGATCGAGGATGCGGGTCAGATAAACGCCCGCTTCGCCCACAAGGTAGCGCCCGAGTTCAATCGCGAAGGCCGAACCAGTCAAGATTTCAGGGCGTTTTCTTAGAGATTCCGCAAGCTCGCGGCCGACGAAAGTGACGTCAACCGGTGTGTCCCCGGGGAAATAGGGAATACCCAACCCGCCGCCCAGATTGACAAGGGGCGGCGTAACGCCAATCTCATCGGCGAGGCGAGCAGCGAGTTGGATGGTTTGCCGCTGCGTCTCTGCAATCGCGGTTGCGTCGAGTGCCTGAGATCCGGCGAAAATGTGAAACCCGCGCCAATCGGCACCATTTTCCCTGATGTGGCACACAAGGCTGGCGGCTCGATCCGAATCCACCCCGAACGGCTTGGCTCCGCCACCCATTCGCATACCGGAGCCCTTTAGGTCGAAATTTGGATTGACCCGAACGGCCATTTTCGGCGTGGTTCCCAGCCGCTCCGCGATGCCGAGCGCGCGCGTTGCCTCACCTTCGGATTCAAGGTTGAGTGTTACGCCCGCACAAATCGCCGCCTCAAGTTCGCGGTCGCGTTTTCCGGGTCCGGCGAAGGAAATATGGCGCGCCCCGGCCCCAAGCGCGACGCCCATCTCGCCTTCGGAAGCGACATCCAATCCATCGACCAGCAACGCCATTTCGGCCACCAGTTCGGGCATCGGATTGGCCTTGATCGCATAATGCACGGCAACCTCAGGCGGCAATGCCTCCCTCAGCGATGCAATCCGGGCCCGGATCAGGGCGAAATCATAGACGAACAGCGGCGTATCCCCTGCCCGCGCGATCAGCGTTTCGACGTCCTCGCCCCCGATCACCAGATGGCCCGCGTCATTTGCCGAAAATCCGGTTGGAATGGCACCCATCTGCTTCATGAAACTGCCTCTGTCCTGATCGCGGCCCGATCCAGCTTGCCATTGGCATTGCGTGGAAGTTCCGTGCGCCAGATCACTTGTTTGGGCATCATGAAAGCCGGAAGTTGCGCCTTGAAATGCGACAGAAGCTGGGCTTCTGCCCCGGCTTCACCCCTTGCGACCAGTATGATCGCCTGCCCCAGCCGTTCATCAGGAATGCCTATAGCGACGACCTCGGGAACCACCCCGCTGGCGATAGCGGCTTCCTCAATCTCGGTCGGGCTGATGCGATTGCCCGAAACCTTGATCATTTCATCGTCCCGGCCGACAAAATAATGAAGGCCGTGCTTGTCCCGCCTCACCGTGTCGCCGGACCACACAGCCATCCCGCCATAATGTGATGCTTTGGGTGCCAGGCGAAACCGCTGCGCGGTCCGCTCATCATCCTGCCAATAGCCCTTGGCGACCAACGGCCCCGCGTGCACAAGTTCGCCCGGCTCATTATCGCCTGCGATACTGCCGTCGGGCTTAACGACCATGATTTCAGCAAACGGAATCCCTCGCCCCATAGAGGCAGGATGCGCGTCAACAAGTGCCGGATCAAGATAAGTCGAACGGAATGCTTCGGTCAGCCCGTACATCGGGTAAATATCTGCATTCGCAAAGAGTTGGCAGAGTTTTTTTACAAGGACTGGCGTCAGCGCGCCACCCGAATTCGTCAATCGCTGTAACCGCGCCGCAACTTCTGCGGGCCAATCCGCCTCGAGCAATTGCACCCAGAGCGGCGGAACGCCGGCCAGAGTGGTGATCTCGTGTCGTTCGACCCCACGAATGACGTCACGCGCCGTCAGATAGTCGAGCGGTACCGCACAGGCACCCGCCGCCCAGGCCGAAAGCAGCTGGTTCTGGCCGTAATCGAAGCTCAACGGCAGGACGCACAGCGTCCGGTCGTCGGGCGTCAGTTTCAGGTAGTGCGCCACGCTGATCGCTCCCAGCCACAGGTTGGCATGGGTCAGCATCACCCCCTTGGGCCTCCCTGTGGATCCCGACGTGTAGAGAATGGCCGCCAGGTCATCCGGATCATGGCGCGATGGCGCCATCGGCTCACACGCGCAGGAAGCGCCCTCGAGGTCACTTTCGAGCCACAAAATGCAGCTTTCCGGACGATCTCCAGGCTCGAGAGATTCGGCACGCGGCCTGCTTGTGATGAGCAATTTCGCGCCGCTGTCTTGAAGGATATGCGCCGCCTGCGCTCGTCTGAGAGCCGGATTGATCGGAACATGAATAACGCCCGCCCGAGCCGCAGCAAGAGGTAGGACGCATGCTTGAAGCGTCTTGGGAAGCCATGAGGCTACGCGGTCACCATGCGCCAGACTTGCGGCCTTCAACGCGGCCGCCATCCGGCCGACGGCAGCCTCCAACGTCCCATAGTGAAGCACCCCATCACGGCTTATTAAGGCCGGATGGCTAGATGCGCCAAAGGTCGTTAAATGATCCAGTGGTCGGGGGATGGGGTTTGGGGCCTTCAAATCTGATCCTTGTGAACGCAAAACAGGGTTTGCCTAGCATGTTGTGGGTTAAGGGAGAATTGCTGACCGAGATCGACGCTGCTGGCGTCGATCCCACGGGGCAACTTGAGCGAGCGGCCCAACCCTGCCTCTTTGACCGCAAAGACTGGTTCAGACGCGTGTGGCGCCATGGCGGCAGTACCCCGTTGATCGCAAGGGCGGCGTCGGAAGGCGCACTCGCCTGGTTGTTCCTGCATCGTGCAGACAGAGCCAAGGTTACAGCACTTGCCAACTGGTACAGTTTTGCTTTCCGTCCCGTGTTTTGGGGTAGTCCCGATCCCGCGCACCGGCGGGCCATGATCGTGGCGATTGCGACGCGGCTTAAGGCTGCAAGACCGCGCATCGCATCCATCACGCTGGCGCCCGTGCCCACTATCGACGGAAGCGCCGAGCTGATCGAAGCCGCCTTTCGCCGCGCGGGTTGGATCGTTTCCGCCCACCAAAGCTCCACAAGCTGGACAGCAAATGTGGCGGGCCTGTCCTTTGAAGACTATTGGGCTGCCCGGCCCGGCCAGTTGCGTAGCACGCTCAAGCGCAAGCAGGCCAAAGCTGCCTTCGAAACACAAATACTTACCCATTTCGATAAAGAAACTTGGGCTGCCTATGAAGACGTTTATGCCGACAGCTGGAAACCCGATGAGGGATTGCCGAAATTCCTCCGGGAATTGGCCACTTCGGAAGCTAAAGCGGGTTGCTTGCGGCTAGGTATCTGCCGGATCGAAGGTGTGGCCGTGGCAGCACAACTCTGGACGGTGGAAAATGGTCGGGCCCTGATCCACAAGCTTGCACATCGCGAAAGTGCGACGGAGTTTTCACCCGGGACAATTCTGAGCGCGGCGATGTTCCGCCACGTGATTGACGTGGACAAGGTCGATACTATTGATTTCGGCACGGGCAATGACGGTTACAAGGCGGACTGGATGGATGCGAGTGCTCCCTTGATGCACCTGCAAGCCTTCAACCCCACCACGCCAGCCGGGCTGATAGGCGCAGCAAAAGCTCGCTTTTCGCGGCTTGTCGGGCGCGGATCGGGCGGCTAAGCGCACATCTTATGAAGTCCGACGCCGAAATGATAGAGGCTTGCGTCCGCGCGATACTGAGCGATGTTCTGGGCGTCAGCCAGGAACGGGCGGCGAAATTCACCGCCGATACCGGCCTGTTCGGATCGCTTCCTGAACTGGATTCGATGGCCGTCGCTGGCCTTTTGACCGAAATGGAAGATCGGCTGGGTATCTTAATCGACGATGACGAAGTCGATGGTGAACTGCTTGAGACCTTCGGCAGCCTCGTTGCCTTTGCGGTGTGGAAATCGCAAGGGTGAACCGCCCCGCATCCTGGTTGCGGTACGGAGAGAATCATTACCTGCAAATCTTTGTGATCGAACCATTTTTTGAAGAATCTAACCGCTGCCGCCGCCTGATCGCGGAAGTGATGCGCGGACTTGATGCGGTTGGCGTTGGATCGATGATCGTTGGCCTGCCCGGCACGGGCGAAAGTTCTATCAACATCGCCGATGTCCGGCTGGCTGACTGGCGGTCTGCGGTCGAAAGCCTTGAGCCGGAGTTGGTTGCGTCTTTCCGTGGCGGCGCGTTGATCGACGAGACGGCGAGAGCGGGCGTTTGGCGTTTTGCGCCGGAAACTGGCATCCGGATTGTCCGCGATCTCAAACGGGCGGCGCTGACGAGCGTGGATGCAACCCTATATGCCGGCCACGCCCTGAGCGAGGCATTTCTCGCAGAACTGGAAGGCGCCACCCCCTTCCCGCTTCCGAACGGGCGCACGGTACGGCTGCAAAGCGACGCAGCCGAAGCCGACGTCAAACTTCCCGGCACACCGCTCTGGCGTCGTGCCGAACCCGGCGAGGACAAGGCGTTGGCGACTGCGATCACGGCTGACCTTGCAGATTGGGCGAAGCAGTGCGCCGCATCCTGACATTCCCCTGCGAAAACAACCTACTGGCAGCCACACTTGACGATGCGCAGGGTCAAAACGGGCTGCTGATTGTATCGGGCGGGAACGAGATCAGGATCGGCGCGCATCGCGGAATGGCGATGCTGGCGCGTGACATTGCTGCTGCCGGCCATCCTGTTTTCCGTTTCGACCGGCGTGGAATTGGTGACAGCGAAGGCGAGAATGGCGAATTCACGTCAAGTGGGCCAGACATTGCCGCAGCCGTCGCAGCTTTTCGTGATCAATGCCCGCAGCTTGCCCGTATTGTGGCGTTCGGCAATTGCGATGCCGCCTCGGCGCTTGCGATGCACCTTGTCGCCGGACTCGATGGCGCAATCCTTGCCAACCCCTGGGTTGTCGAGCGCAGCGACGAACTGCCAGCGCCTGCAGCAATCCGGGCACGGTATGTCGAACGACTGAAGGATCCCAAGGCGTGGATTGAGCTGTTTACGGGCGCAATCGACCTCAGGAAGCTGACGGCCGGGCTGCTGCGCATTGCCGCGCCGCAAACGCCATCGAGCCTTGCCCAATCGGTCGCAGATGGGATTGCAGCTTTTCCCGGCCCTGTCACGATCCTGCTTTCAGCGCGCGACGGAACGGCGATTGCCTTTGCAGATGAATGGGAAAAGCCCGCATTTTCGGCCGCGCGGGCCAAGCCCGACCTTTCAGTCGTTCGCCTCGACAGCGCCTCGCACAGCTTTGCCGGGGCAGGAGACATGGCCGAACTCAAAGCGGCCCTGCTCGCAGCGCTCTCCTAGGCGATATGGCCTGCAAAATCGGCATGGGCGAGGAACTTCTCCGCATCCAGAGCCGCCATACAACCCATGCCAGCGGCCGTAACCGCCTGACGGTAGATCTTGTCGGTCACATCGCCCGCCGCAAACACGCCGGGCACGTTCGTCCGTGTGCTGCCCGTTTCGACCAGCAAATAGCCATCCGCATCCATCGGCAAATGTCCGGCGAATATCTCGGTCGCCGGCTTGTGCCCGATCGCGACGAACGCGCCATCGACATCGATTGACGACGTCTCGCCCGTCACAATGTCCTTCAGCGCCAGCGAAACCAGGCCCTCCGGATCGCCGCCGCCAACAAATTTCTCCACGCCCTTGTTCCACAACACCTTGATATCGGGATGCGCGAACAGCCGATCCTGAAGAATTTTCTCCGCGCGGAGCTCGCCCCGCCGGTGGATCAAAGTGACGTCATGACTGTGGTTGGTCATGTACAGCGCTTCTTCAACTGCCGTATTTCCGCCGCCGATCACGGCAACTTTCTTGCCTCGATAGAAGAACCCGTCGCACGTCGCGCAGGCCGAAACGCCCTTGCCCTGCATCGCCGTCTCGCTCTCTAGCCCCAGCCATTTGGCCTGTGCGCCCGTAGCAATCACGAGCGCATCGCATGTATAGATCGCCCCGCCATCGCCCGTCAGGCGGAAGGGCCGCGTGGACAGATCGACGTCCACGACGATGTCAAAGACCATCGTTGTCCCAACATGTTCGGCCTGGGCCTGCATCTCCTCCATCAGCCACGGCCCCTGAATCACTTCGCGAAAGCCGGGATAATTCTCAACATCTGTGGTGATCGTCAGCTGACCGCCCGGCTGGATCCCTTGCAGAACCATAGGCTTCAACCCTGCACGCGCACCGTAAATCGCGGCTGAAAGTCCGGCTGGCCCCGAACCGAGGATGAGCAAGCGGGTGTGGGTCGTATCGGTCATGTGACGGGCATTTCCATGAAGAAGAAGCCGATTCGCGGCTGGCCGGAGATAGGTTTGCCGAAGCCCCCCAGCAAGCCCGTTGCACTCAAACCCCTTCAATTGGGAATCTGACGCATCTTCTAACGAGCTTCAACGATCGGCAGGAAGTTGATACGCTAGTCGATGACGGATACGGAATCATCGGACAAACGGCGCAATAATGTATCTATGACATCGATGGTGGATGCCATGAGCGCGGCGGCTTCGATCAAATCGGATTCGTCGAGTTTCCGCAGCAGTTCGGCGGCCTCGCTGCGGATCGCCGAGATCCGGGCGCGATTTTTGCATCCGGTCACAAGCCGACTGGATCCGGGCGCTAAAATTTTGCCCTCAGAAAAAACGCTCCACGCGTTTCTGGGCGATAGCTCGCCAGACCATCGACATAGCCGACTTCGCTGCGCTGTTGCCTGAGATCGAGTCCGAACGACAGGCGATCCGGATCATGACTTGCCGAGCGGGTCATCGTGAACCCGATCCCTTTGGCGGCGCGTGGACTTCCTGCCGCAAGATCGGAGAAGCGTTCCGCCGCCGATCGGCTTCCCAACGGACGAACGTCAAAAGCGCTGAGCCAGAGGCGAAGATTCTCGTCGCGCGTCCAACTCAATGTCAGCGCGCGGCCCATAGTCTTGTAGTGATTGTGCGCTCCCGCTTTGAACGATGGCCGACGTCGTTCGAGCGCCCAGTTTCCCGCGAGGCCGAGCGTGTCGCGGCTGCTCACCGGAGCCTCTAGGCCAATATCGGCTTCCATGCTCGCGAAACGATGATGTGCGAAACTGGACAGGCCATCGATACGCACTGCCTTCGATCGGGTTGTCGCCAGCGACATCGTAACGTCTCCGATATCCGCCGAAAAGACGGTGATTTTGGGCGTAGAGGTTTCCGTGGTCAGGCGATTCCTAAAGGGCGACGTCCTCACTGCTTCTGGCACCGAAACGGCCCGGCGTGCCGGCGCAGAAAGCAACCATTTTGCAGGGCGCTGGGCCGCCTCCAATGGCGGTTGCCACAATGGGATGGCGATTGTCGCTTGCGGCAAGCCCGCTGACTCGCCCGCCATCGCGGAGGATGCCGCGAGCACAAGCAACAGGGTGGCGCCCGATGCGCGCAACGATGCTTCGATCATGTTCTGACTCCCATGAACCCCGCCGGATTTCGGGCGGTATCATGGCTTGGACGGCAGGGCGGCTGCATTCCCGCACCGCTCTTGGAAGTTTTTCGTCCGAATGCGGATCATGGCTCGCCTCGGCGTCTAGCTCCTGAATTCCATCGGGAGCCGAAGATGACATCCTGGCAAGCGCTTTTGCTGTTTTCCGTCGCCGCAAGTGCGATTTCGAGCTCCACCCCCGAAACCGGCGGCATGAGAAATCTGCGGCCAGCACAGCTGCATATCAAGGGTTCCGCACCTGACAACGGTATCTCTGTCATGACGTACAATGTCCGGGGCTTGCCCTGGCCGCTCGCCGCCAGACGCAACGAAGCCTTTGACCGGATCGAGGAACGGCTGATGCGACTGCGAAACGCGGGTGCGCATCCGCATGTCGTCGTTCTTCAGGAAGCTTTCACCGACCGCGCGCGCGAAATAGGCGCAAATGCGGGATACCGCTATGTTGTTGACGGGCCTGATCGCGACCAAGGCGGAGATCAGCCGCGATCCGCTACCGATGCTTCATTTGCCGACGCCGCCTCCTTTGCGAAAGGCGAGACAATCGGCAAGTGGATGGATAGCGGTTTGCAAGTCCTTTCCGATTATCCGGTTCTGTCGGTGCGGCGCGCAGCATTTCCTGCCTTCGCCTGCGCCGGATACGACTGCCTCGCCAACAAGGGCGTTTTGATGGTCACCTTGGAGGTGCCTGGCCAGCCCGTGCCGGTCACCATCGTCACCACGCATATGAACTCAAAAAAGTCGTCCGGTGTCCCCGAAGCACGATCGCGTTTTGCATATGAGCGGCAGGCCGAAGCGCTTGCGCGTTTCGTTCGCGAAAATCACGACACACGGACACCGATCGTCTTCGCGGGCGACTTCAACGCAAGCAACGTCCAGCGGCGCCGGATACTCGCGGGCGATGTGGCGGTGTCCTCTCCTGCGGGTACGCGGGTCGGTCTCAAGAGCGCCCTGCAAACTGTCGCCGCCAAGGTCGAGCACTGGCCCGACAAGCTGCATGAGGATGTGGCCTATATTTCACGTCGCGGTCGCGACTGGCAGTTTTTCGCGAGTGGCACGCGGGCGGCAATCGCACCGCAGCGCATCGGCATCCCGTTCGGGCGCGAGCCCGACGGCTCGATGCTCTCGGATCACATGGGGCTCGTGATCTCCTATCGCCTGAATGTGAAGGCATAACCGTTGCCGCATGGCTTGTGCTTGTCGCGAAGACAAATGCTGGCGCTGGCGGCCTCCGCCTCGCCGATCCGGGACTCACCGCAGAAATCTTGCGATAGGCCGTGCGGAATCGGCTGGCGGGCGGCGTCTGTCACTTCATGACAGCCAACCACATTGCGCTTATCTTTCACGATTTTTCGACCGGGGGCAGCGAGCGGATAGCGATCCGGCTTGCAAACGCCTGGGCAAGCGCGGGGCGGCGCGTGACGATTTTTTGCGGGACCGAGTTCGGAACCGCGCGCGGCCTCGTATCGTCGCAGGTCGCCGTTCGGGCCTGCTCGCCAGAAATCAGGCGCGGCTTCGGATCCCGTCTGCGCCTTGGCCGGTCGCTCGGGCGTATGGTCGCCCCTGAAGCACCCGACATTTTATTCGCACCCGGCAATTTTCATCTTCCCGTTCTGGCCATCGCGGGGCGCATGTGGCGCGAGAATCGTCCACCACTTGTGTGCAAGCTCGGCAATCCCATTCTGCCCGCATCGCGCTTCGGTGTTCTTACGCGACTTGCGGGGGCGGCCATCCGGCGCCTGGTCGCGCCGATCGACACGCTGACCGCAATGTCGCCCGGCCTCGCCAGGGAAGCCTTTCCCGTGCTCGGCCGGAATAATATGACGTGCATCGACGAGCCAATTCTGAGCAGCGAAACGCTCGCTTCGAAGCGCACGGAACAGCATAGCGATCCGCCCATCATCCTGTGCGTGGGGCGCCTGGAATCACAGAAGGATTTCCCCCTCGCAATCCGCGCCTTTGCCGAGCTTTCGCCGTTGTCTTGCGCGAAGCTGGTGATTCTGGGCGAAGGTCCGGACAGAGCTGCACTGCTTACGCTAGCACGGCGGTTAGGCGTTGCGGATCGCGTCGAGATGCCGGGCCATGTGGCCGATGTCAGGCACTGGATGGCGAAAGCGCGAGTCTTGCTGATGACCTCGCGCTACGAAGGCTATCCCGCCGTCCTCATCGAGGCGCGTGCTGCAGGGCTTAGAGCCGTAACGACAAGCTGTTCGGCAGCGTTGCCCGAAATGCTGCCCCTCTCCATCCATGGCGAAATTGTGCAGTCGCGACGGCCGAATGAGATTGGCAGCGCACTCGCACGCAGCATTGCGAGGCCACCAGACGATCCAGCTGCACTGAGCACGGGGATCGAACGCTTCTGCATCGAACGCGTTGCGCCCCAATATCTGCAACTCTTCGACGAAGTGGCGCGATGAGCCGCTCGCGCCGCCTGCTTGCCTCGATTCACGACGTTACGCCCTATCACGCGCAGCGGCTTGAGGCCCTCGTTCCGCTCGTACAAGAAAGCGTCGGCGCGGGAAATTTCGCGTTGCTGGCTGTCCCCGATTTTCATGGCGAGGGTACGATTGACAGCAACCGCGCCTTTGCCTCCCGGTTGCGGCGCTGGTCCGATGCCGGCTGCGAAGTTTTCCTGCACGGCCACACGCACCGCGATACGGCGCGCCATGCTGGCGCGGTCGCGAGACTTAAAGCCAAGCACCTGACGGCGCGGGAAGGCGAGTTTCTCGGTCTCGATCATGCGACCGCAACAGCGCTGCTTATCGACGGGCGCAAGCGCGTCGAAGATGTCATCGGGCGCTCCGTCGTAGGGTTCATCGCACCAGCGTGGCTTTACGGCAGGGACGCCCTGCGCGCGATCGCCGATCTTCGCTTTCCGATCGCGGAGGATCATTTCCGCGTCTGGCATCCGCCGAGCGGGAAGGTGCTCGCCCGTGGTCCAGTGATTACCTATGCCAGCCGGACACCGACGCGGATGCTGAGTTCGGTCGCCTGGTCGCGTGCCGCATCGTTACTCCTTAGGTCATGTAAAACTATCCGGCTGGGTGTCCATCCACACGACATCGACGAGCCGGAACTGGTTCGCGAGATCGACAGGGCATTGCGGGCCTTTTCGAAAAGCCACCGGCCGGGTCGATATGCCGACCTTTTGACACCACTTGCCGATGGAAAGTGCGGGAACGCCAGCGCGATGGCGTCTGAGCCAGTGTAGCCCAGTATAGAGGATCGACACCCTTCATGGCCTCTCGCGTTTTCGAAGGTTCCGGCAATACGCTGGAGCACCGGCTTCCCTCGCTCGATATCCGCAGCTCGAACTGGCAGCGGTGGCTGACGGCCGGAATATCGCTGGCGCTGCTGATCACGATCATGGCGAGGCTTGGCGAATTCGGTTTTCGGGAGGCGCTATCCGTCCTGCCTTCGCAGCCCGCGTTCTGGTTCGCCTTCGCCGCCTATTATTTCGCCTTGCCGGGTTCAGAATGGCTGATCTTCCGCAAGCTATGGCATTTGCCGCCGAGCGGCTTCGCCGCGCTGCTGCGCAAACTGGTCAGCAACGAGGTGCTGCTAGGTTATAGCGGAGAGGCCTATTTTTATGCCTGGGCGCGGCGCCACGCGAAGCTCGTCGCAGCACCGTTCGGAGCCATCAAGGACGTCAGCATCCTCTCCGCGCTGGCGGGCAATCTGGCGACGCTGGCAATGCTTGCGCTGGCCTGGCCGCTTCTCACCAATGTCGCGCCGCAGCTTCACGGGCAGACGATTTTCGTTTCCACAGCCGTCATCCTCGGCACCTCGGTCGCCATCCTGCTTTTTCGGGGGCGGTTGTTTTCGCTCGAGCGTGCAGAACTCCGCTACGCTTTCATCGTGCATATGGCGCGGCTGGCCGCGACGACGCTGCTTTCCGGGGTTATGTGGCACATCGCCTTGCCCGACGTATCGTTCGCCTGGCTAATCCTGCTGGCGACGCTCCAGCTGCTCGTAACGCGGCTTCCGTTCGTGCCGAGCAAGGATCTCGTCTTTGCCAATCTCGCCGTATTCCTCATCGGGCACGACAATTCCGCCACCATGGTCGTGGCGATGATTGCCGCCGCTATCCTTGTCACTCACCTCGCGGTCGGTGCGCTCGTAGCGTTGCCCGACATTCTGGAAAGGCGCGCGGCATGAGACACTTTTTGCTGGCGGTTGCCGCGACGGCAGTGATCGGGGCCGCACCAATCAAATCGGTTTCCAGCCTTGGCAAAGCCGAAGCGCAGTGTCGCGCAAACGAACCTGGCCCCGCGTTGCTGATCGCCGTGCACGGCTTGAAGGATCGCAGGGGCATCCTCCGCGCCGAGCTTTACCCGGCCAACGACACGGATTTTCTCGCTGACGACAATATTCTGATCCAGCAAGGCAAGATCTTCCGCCGCGTCGATATGACGATCCCGGCCGCTGGCGGGCCAGTGCTTTGCATGCGTGTTCCCGGCGCAGGCCATTACAGCCTTTCGGTGCTTCATGACCGCGACCGCAATCTCAAGTTCGGCGCGTTTTCGGACGGGATCGGATTCAGCGGCAACCCGCCGCTTGGTCGATCCAAGCCCAAGGCGGCAGCGGCGTCGCTGGCGGCAGGCACCGGCACGACGCAGGTCGATGTTACCCTCAACTACCTGCGCGGGTTGTCAATGCGACCACTCGCCCGTTGATCGGAGGAAAAGACATGAAGATCGTCGATGTCTGCGCCTTCTACACCCCGCACGGCGGCGGAGTGAAAACCTATGTGGAGCGCAAGCTGGCGTTGGGGCCGGCGATGGGCCACAAAATCGTGCTTGTCGTGCCCAGCGATGCCAACCGCGTCGAGCGCCGCGGGCCTGACGCGAGGATCGTTCATGTCAAAGCGCCCAAACTGATCTTTGATCGTCGCTACCGTTATTTCGATGATGCCGCGGCCGTGCACGATGTGCTCGATGCCGAGGCGCCCGATTTCATCGAAGCGTCTTCGCCCTGGCGGACGGCCAGTATAGTTGCAGACTGGCGGGGGTCCGCTCCGCGTGCGCTGATCATGCACGCGGACCCGCTTTCGGCTTATGCCTATCGCTGGTTCGGCGGCGTTGCGCAGCACGACACGATCGATCGCGGCTTCGACGTGTTTTGGCAACATCTCCGCAGGCTCGGGAAAAAATTCGACCTCACCGTTTCAGCCAATCACGACCTGACCCGGCGGCTTATCCGAGGCGGCATGGCAGGCGTGGCAACGATCCCGATGGGCATTGAACCAGGCATATTTTCCCCAGCGCTCCGCGACCCTGCCCTCCGCCGCGATCTGCTCGCGCGGTGCGGACTCGGCGAGAGCGCAACGCTCATGCTCGGCATCGGCCGCCACAGCGGAGAAAAGCGCTGGCCGATGGTGATCGACGCCTGCATCGCAGCATCCAACCGCCAGCCGCTCGGACTGGTGATCGTGGGCGACGGCCGCAATCGCGCGCAACTTCAGAAGCACATCGGCGGAAATCCGCACGTCCACCTCTTGGCGCCGGTGCAGGATCGTGCGACTTTGGCGCGTGTGCTGGCAAGCGGCGATGCACTGATCCACGGTTGTGAGGCGGAAACCTTCGGCATGGTCGTGGCCGAAGCGGCGGCTTCCGGCCTACCGCTGATCGTTCCAAACGCAGGGGGAGCGGCGGCGATCCTGTCGCTTGGGGCGGGGCTGAGCTTCGCGTCCGGCAATGCGCGCTCTGCGACTGGGGCGCTCGACCAGCTCCATCGGACGGGCATCGCCGAACTCCGGGGTCTGGCGCGAGTCCGTGCGGCCAGAATACGGACAATCGATCAGCACTTCGCGGCCCTGTTCGATCGTTACGAAGCGCTCGGCCAGATTCTTGCCAAGGCGGCGTGATGGTCACGCGTGCGGAAAATGCCGGGCCGTGTCGTCAACCTCCTATGATGACCGCTGACGCTCCGACACCTAGAATGCACTTCCGAAATCTCCCCCTTTGGTGGCGATTTCTGAACTTTGCGTTTCGCAACGCCCGCTGAGCTGAGTTAGGGTTGGCTTCATGCAATTGACCGAATTGGCAAGGCCGGTGCACCGGATACAGCAAAACATCCTGGCGGCGGCCGAACGGCGGCTTCTTGGATGGTTGTGTGCCCACCTGCCCGCCAAAATCACACCCGACGTTCTTACCGCAATCGGAGTGTTGGGTTCGATTGCGGTTGCGGCCGGATATGCGCTCAGTCCTTACAAGCTTGCCTGGCTGTGGCTGGCGATCGCCGGTTTTTGCATCAACTGGTTCGGCGATTCGCTTGATGGAAGTCTGGCACGGTTTCGCAAGATCGAGCGGCCCCGGTTTGGCTATTTCATAGACCACAGTTTGGACGCGATCGGGAATCTCGCGATAGCACTTGGCTTGGGGCTAAGCGTCTTTGTCAGGCTGGACGTCGCGCTTTTCGCCATATCCGGATATCTGCTGCTTTCGATCCATACGTTCCTGGCGGCGCGACTGGTTGGGGAATTCAGGCTCTCCTATCTGGCCGGCGGACCGACCGAATTGCGGCTGGTTCTGATCGCCATGACGCTACTGATGCTCGCGACCGGCCCGCAGCCGTTACAGGTTATGGGTTGGCCGGTATTCGATGTGTTAATCGGTAGTTTCGGGGCAGTCTTGATCCTGCTCTTCGTCCTGCAAACGGCCCGGATCGCGCGACAACTTTATCTGTGCGCCGAATAGTCGCACGCATACGCCCTGCCACGGAAATCGAGCATCAGTCCCGCCCCGCCGCCGTTCATTCATGACAATACATGGAGACCGTAGTATCGCTCCTTCCATGTTGAAACTGCCAAACCCATACGCGTGAGCGCCGCATCGGGCCTCGAAGCGGTTTTCGAGGCAAACCGTCTTGCCCTCAGACGCTTCCTTCGCGCCCGGCTTCGCGACGACGACGAGCCGGATGATCTCCTCCAAGACCTCTGGATCAAACTGCGCGCGCTCGACGCGGGGCCGATTGCCGAGCCTTTGGCCTATCTCTATCGGATGGCCGACAACCTCGTGCTTGACCGCATGCGGGCGGCTCGACGCCGCGCCGCACGCGAGTCGGCTTGGACTGAAGGGCAGATATCCGGGACGCTGGAATCGCCAGCCGATGCGTCTGCCTCGGCAGAGCGCGTGGTTATTGCCCGTGATTATTTGCGCCGCGTAAACGGGCGGATCGACAGCCTGCCCGAGCGAACGGCCTTCACGTTCCGCGCGGTGCGGATCGAAGGGCGGCCCCAGAAGGACATCGCCGCAGAACTGGGGATATCGCTCAGCGCTGTGGAGAAGCATCTTCAACGCGCCTATAGAGAGATCGTCTCCGTGCGCGATGAATTGAATGCGGATAATGACGGCACGCACCGTCAAAGTGTCAAAGGAACAACCGATGACAGATGAAGCGGTTCTCGACGCCGCCATTGCCTGGCGCGTCCGCCTTGCCGCCCCTGCGGCGAGCGACGCCGAATGGGCCGCGTTCACCGAATGGCTGGAGGCAGATCCAGCGCATGGCCAAGCCTATGACCGGGTGGCGCTGGCTGACCTCGATTATGCCGATGCCTTGGCGGATGCACCTCCAGCGGCTTCGCCTGCGAGCAATGACAACGAAGCCGCCCCATGGTTCAGGCGCCGCAGCTTTGTGGCGATTGCGGCCAGCGCAGCCCTTGCCCTGGTTGCGACACCATTCCTGACAGGCGGGCGCGATCTGGAGACATTCCAGACTAGGCCCGGTGAGACGCGCACAATCGCGCTCAACGATGGCTCCCGGATCGAACTCAACGGTGGAACGCAAATCGCGCTCGACCGGAAGGATGATCGCTATGCCCGGCTCGAAAGCGGGGAAGCGGCGTTTACGATCCGCCACGATGCCGCCAATCCCTTCACGCTCGAAGCCGGTGACAGCGAACTCGTCGATGTCGGAACGCTGTTCAATGTCCGCAAAGACGCCCAAGGGCTCGAAGTCGCGGTCGGCGAGGGCGCCGTCCGCTACAACCCCGACGATGAGGCCGTACTCATTGCGGCGGGCAGCCAGCTGATATTGCCAGCCAACGCCGCGAAGCCGGTGGTCAGCGCGACCGAGCCAGAAAGCGTCGGTTCGTGGCGGACCGGCAGGCTAAGTTACCGCGATGCATCGATCGCACGGATTGCGCTGGATCTCTCGCGCGCGTTCGGCGCGCCGGTGTCTGTCGATCCGAAATTGTCGAGCCGACGCTTTTCCGGGACGATCCAGATCGATCGCGTGCAAGCCGTCACTATGCGCAAGGTTCAGGACTTGCTCGGGGTGAAGGCGACGCCTAGTCGAAACGGATGGCGATTGACCGCGTGAATTCCCGGTGAGCCGCGTAGCGCAATCGATGTGCGCCGCGTTGCTGGCGTGCGGCGCTCCCGCGTTTGCCGCCAGCGAGACGCGGTTCGCGATCCCAGCCCTTCCGCTCGATCAGTCGCTCATACGCCTCGGACAGCAGGCGGGAGTTTCGATCGGTGGAAACGATCCAAGAATCCCGGTCGCGATCGGCAATGCGGTGCAAGGCCGCATGAGCCTGGAGCGCGCGCTGCGCAAACTTCTCGATCGCACCGGCTACACATTCGTCATGATCGACGCGCGCACCGTCAGGATCGTCCACGCGCCGCCGCAGCTCGCCCGTTCACCCAAAGTGCAAAAACCCGCGCCACCCCAACACTCGTCCCCTTCGGAATCGGACGTGCCGTCCCCGGACATTGTTGTGACTGCATCCAAGCAGAGCCAACCCTTGTCAGCATATGCTGGATCCGCCCATGTCGAAAAAGTCGGCTCGATCGGCATAACGGCCGAAGGCGGAACCGCAGCGCTTGTCGGCAGACTGCCGGTGCTGATCTCGACCAATCTCGGGCCGGGCCGCAACAAGCTGTTCGTGCGCGGCATAGCGGACAGCAGTTTTTCTGGGCCCACCCAATCCACCGTGGGCCTTTATCTCGGCGACCTGCGCCTGACTTACAATGCGCCGGAACCCGATCTGCGGTTCTATGACATCGACAGTATTGAAGTCATCGAGGGGCCACAGGGCACGCTATACGGTGCGGGGGCGCTGGGAGGCATTGTCCGAATCATGCCGAACATGCCGGAAACCGGAGCCTTTGGCGCAAGGGCCAGCCTCGGCCGCGCGGTCACCGCAAACGGCCATGACAGTTACGATGCTGGTGGTACGCTCAATCTGCCCCTCGTTCCCGATCGTGTCGCATTGCGCATTGTCGGCTACAAACAGCGTCTCGGCGGCTATATCGACAACGCCGGACTTGGCTTGCGCGACACGAACGGCACACGGATTTTGGGTGGACGGGCGATGCTGAGCATCGTCCCCGGCAATGGCTGGAGCGTCGATCTCACGGCCCTGCGCCAGAGCATCGATACGCGCGACGGCCAATATGCAGACCGCGGAATGGCTCCTTTGACGCACGTGGCTGCGATCGCACAGCCGCACGACAATGATTTTTCAGGTGCCAATCTGGTTGTTTCGAAGCGCTGGGACGGCGTGGAACTCGTTTCGAGCACAGGTATTGTCAAACACGACCTTTCGGAACGCTTCGACGCGACCGGGCTGGCGGGCACGTCCGGCGTCACGGCCTATGATCGCGACGAGGCGATCCGGATGCTGACCCATGAAACACGGCTGTCGTCTCGTGGCGGTGGCCCCCGATCTTGGGTCGCCGGGTTCAGCTATGTCAGGAATATCGACAGGATGCGGCAGGCGCTAGGCGCTCCCGACCGGCCCGATGAACTGAGCCATATCCGTAACGGGAAGAGCGAAATAGCAGTGTTCGGAGAGGCGACGCTGCCGCTGTCACCGCAATGGTCGATCACGGGCGGTTCTCGCGTTGTTTACGCGCGGACCGCAGGCGAGCTGCTGAGTAGCCCGGAAGGCCCGGAGCCAAGCCGGCACCAGACTCGCGTCCTGCCCACCTTCGCGCTCTCATGGAAGCCGGGCGAAGACCTGCAAGCCTTTGCGCGCATCCGCAGCGGATTTCGCAGCGGCGGAATTGCCGTTGACCCCGGGGGAAGCGTCGCAAGATTCGAATCCGACCAGATCTACACCGGCGAAGTGGGATTGCGTTTCGGCCGCTCCGGAGGGCCAATTTCTGGAAGCGCGACCGCATTCTATGGACGTTGGCGCGACATACAGGCCGACTTGCTTGACGATAGCGGTTTTCCCGTCACGGCAAATATCGGGAACGGGCATATCGTCGGAATCAGCGCCGATGTGGCTTGGCGCCCGGTTGCGTCCCTGCTTGTGGAGGGCGCGCTTTTTGCAAACAGGAGCGCGCTGGACAGCCCTGTCGCCGATCTCATCGGACTGGATGAAACAGCCTTGCCCAATGTCCCGCGCTATGGCGGCCGGCTGTCGGCACGGTATTCGCAGCCACTATCGACCGGCAAGACGCTGATTCTGGATGGCACCGCGCGCTATCGTAGCGGTTCGAATGTTGGCACTGTGCCGCCCTTGTTGCTGGAGCAAGGCGAATATTTCGAGGCCGATCTGGGGGCGGCGATAGATGCGGGCAAATGGAAGTTGACGCTCGACGTGACCAATATCTTCAACGCCAAGGAAAACAGCTTCGCGTTCGGCAATCCGTTTACTGCAAGCCTCGGCACCCAGGAAACGCCGCTCCGGCCGCGCACGATCCGCTTTGGCGTGAGCTTCGGTTTTTGATGCGAGGTATGGTCTGCCTTGCATTTCCGGTTTTAGCCCCTCCCGCTTCAGCCCCCGATCTTTGGCACAGCGAACGCAGGGCGATGTCCGGGAGAATATCGCCGCGCGGGTGCCGGGGCTGGAAATCTGGGAATTTTCCAATCTCTGGCGAGCATTGGCAAACTGAAATTTGGTAGCGGAGGAGGGACTTGAACCCCCGACACGCGGATTATGATTCCGCTGCTCTAACCAGCTGAGCTACTCCGCCCCGTTCGGGAAGCGCGCCTATAGCAGAGGCGTCTTTTCGGTCAACCGGGCATGGCCCAGTTGCACCCAGGCTGACATTCGCGCTTTACAGGGCAAGAATGATTGCTAACGTCGAAACCACCAAGTCGCACCCTGTCCGCAACGCATCGGACCCATAGCGGGAAGTTTGGATAGATGCGTGTTGTACAGAGTTGAGTGCCTGCTCGGAAGCGATGCGAAACCCCACCCCGTATGCATGAGATTGCGGTACAATCCGGTAGCATCGCAATTATCCAAGGATAACAGAAATTTAAGCCTATTGTGCGAGGCATTCGTCTCGTTTTTTTGAAATTTTTGCTGCCAGTGTTGCGTTGGGGCATCCCAAGGGGATAGCTTTTGAGAATAATGGTAACAGGTGGGGCGGGCTTTATTGGCTCGCATTTGTGCGACCGACTCTTGTCGCTTGGGCATGAAGTCTGGTGTTTCGACAGCCTTGAGACTGGCTCCGAAGCCAATCTGAAAGAAGCCAACGCCAACCCGCTATTTCACTTCATTCGTGGCGATGTGCGCGACGGATTGCCAGATATTGCGGTTGAGCAAGTCTATCACCTCGCCTGCCCTGCATCACCTCGTCACTATAGGCGCGACGGGATTGGTACACTGCGTACCCTCTTTGTCGGCACATACAATGTGCTCGAACATTGCCGATTGCATGAGGCAAGAATGCTCCAGGCATCGACCAGCGAAGTCTATGGCGATCCCGATATCCATCCGCAGCCGGAAGATTATGTCGGTGCGGTCAGCTGCGTCAGCCCCCGCGCCTGTTATGATGAGGGCAAGCGCGTTGCCGAAACATTATGCTACGACTTTCACCGCCAGCATGGCACGGAAATACGCGTTGCCCGCATTTTCAACACCTATGGCCCCCGGATGCACGCTGGCGACGGACGCGTCATCCCCAATTTCGTAACACAGGCCATAAGTGGCGAACCCCTAACGATTTATGGTGCCGGAACACACACTCGGTCATTCTGTTATGTGACGGACATGATCGATGCGCTGGTTTTGCTGATGGAAGCCCCCGGCTCGCGCATCGGGCCGATCAACCTGGGCAATCCAGTCGAGTACACGATACGCGAACTCGCCAAAACTGTTCTGGCGAAGACGGGATCCATATCCCAAACCACACATGAGGAACTGCCCGAAGACGATCCTCGCATCCGCCGTCCGGATATAACCAAGGCGATTGCCGAGCTTGGCTGGAAGCCAACGGTGATGCTGGCAGACGGACTTGACAACACGATCGACTGGTACCGCGCTGAGATGCGCAATGCTGGCGTGCCAAGGCCGGCGTCTAGCGCGGGCAAGGCCATCGTTGCGATCATTGGCGGCGGCCCGGCAGGCCTCACAGCAGCCTATGAATTCCAGAAGCACAGCGACGGGCACCATGTCGTCGTTTTCGAGGAATCGGAGCAGGTCGGCGGCATCGCTCGAACCGAAGTTTACAAGAACTACCGCTTCGACATTGGCGGTCACCGTTTCTTCACCAAGGTGAAACCGGTTGAGGCTCTGTGGCGCGAAGTTCTGCCCGAGGAATTTCTGCGTCGCCCGCGATCAAGCCGGATTTACTATCAGGGCAAGTTTTTCGACTATCCACTGAAGGCATTCAACGCGCTTTCAAATCTGGGCTTGTACGAGGCTACCCGAATCCTGATCAGCTATACCAAATGGCGGGTTTACCCTCATGTCGAAGAAGACAATTTCGAACAGTGGGTAACCAACCGATTCGGCGGTCGCCTGTTCTGGCACTTCTTCAAGACCTATACGGAAAAGGTGTGGGGCATGCCCTGCACCGAAATTCAGGCGGACTGGGCGGCGCAGAGGATCAAGAATTTGTCGCTGCGCAAGGCCATCTGGAATGCGCTGACCGGGGCAAACGACACGACCAGCCTTATCGAGGCGTTCGATTATCCGCGCCTCGGGCCGGGCATGATGTGGGAGGCGTTTCGCGACCGCGTTGAGGCACAGGGCGGCGAAGTGCGGATGCAATCCGGCGTGACACGGGTCTATCATGACGAAGAGGCCGTGCAAGCGATGGAAGTGGTCACCACTGGAGACAAGCCGGAGAGTTATCGCTTCGAAGCGGACGAGTTCATATCGTCCATGCCCATTGCCGAGCTCGTAATGGCAATGGTGCCGCCAGCACCGGCAGCGATCCGGGCAGCGGCAAAGAAGCTGAAATACCGCGACTTTCTGATCGTGACGTTGATCCTGGAAGGGCGCGACCTGTTCCCGGACAACTGGATTTATATCCATAGCCCCGAGGTTAAGGTGGGCAGGATCCAGAATTTCAGGTCATGGTCCGAAGACATGGTGCCCGATGCGAACCGGTCGAGCATCGGAATGGAGTATTTTTGCCAGGAAGGCGATGCGTTGTGGACGACAGACAATGCAAAACTCATCGAACAGGCATCGGCGGAGCTCGAACTGCTCGGGCTGGCAAAAGCGTCCTCGGTTGTCGATGGCACGATCATCCGTCAGCCAAAGGCCTATCCGGTCTATGATGGCGAATATCGCGAGGCGCTGGACATGATCCGTGGCTGGTTGGCTGGCTTCGAAAACCTCCAGATGATCGGGCGCAACGGCATGCACCGTTACAACAACCAGGATCACTCGATGCTGACGGCGATGCTTGCGGTCAAGAACGTACTTGGCGGGACAAATGACCTGTGGAGCGTCAATGTCGAGAAAGAGTATCATGAGGACATCGAAGCCGCGCCAGACCTGACCCGTTCACGCGCATCCTGAGCCGCTGCGATGGGGCATCGTCCAACGGTTACGGTCATCGTTCCGGCCTTCAACGCAGAGGCGACGCTTGAGCCGTGCCTGAAGGCCATCGCCTCCGCCGTGCGTCCCGGAGACGAAGTTATCCTCTACGACGATGGCGCAACGGATCGCACCCACGCCATGGCGACTGCTGCGGGAATACGCATCCTTCGCAACACTGGTAAGCCATGCGGGCCAGCGCATGGTCGCAACGCTGCTGCTGCCGCTGCAACTTCGGATTTGCTGCTGTTTGTCGATGCCGACGTTGTCATTGCTGCCGATACGCTTGAGCGCCTGTGCGACGAAATTTCGGGTACGGGGGCCATCGCAGCATTCGGTTCCTATGACGATTGTCCGCGCTCGAACCGCTTTACCAGCCTCTATGCAAATCTGCGGCACCATTATGTCCACCAGCATGGCTCGCGCGATGCGACAACTTTCTGGTCAGGGATCGGCATGATTGACCGCAAGGCCTTCCTGGCTGTCGGGGGCTATGACACGGCGCTTTTCGCTCATCCCAGCATCGAGGACGTCGAACTCGGCGTGCGTCTGGTCACGGCGGGACATCGCATCCGGCTCGTTAAGGAAGCGCTCGGCACACATTGCAAGGACTGGAGTCTGTGGCGGGTGTGGCACACAGACATTGTCCGCCGCGCCTATCCCTGGTCCGCTTTGATCGCCGACGGGCGCACCACCGGCATCGATCTCAACGTCGCGACCGGGGAACGCATTACTGCATTGCTGGCGGTTGCGACCGTGCTATTGCTGCTCGCCACGCCATTCTATTGGCCCGCATTGATCGGCGCGGCCGCGGCAGCGATTGGCTATGGCTTTCGCAACCGCTCATTTTTCAGCTTCCTTGCAAAACGCCTGCCGCTTTCAGGCCTTGTGGTCGCCGTTGCGATGCACTGGTGCTATCACATCTACGCGTCTGCGACGTTCGTGCTGGTTCAGTTGGCAACGAAATTGCACCTGCGGCACCCGTCAAACTACCTGTCTGTCAGCGCCGTCTGAATATCCCAACCGCTGTCCCCGTTTCATTGCGGCGGTCCTCAAATCTCGACCTGGCTGCCAAGCTCAACCACGCGGTTGGTGGGCAGTCGGAAGAACTCCATCGCACTTTCCGCATTCCTGAGCATCCATGAGAAGAGCTTTTCGCGCCAGATTGCCATGCCGGGCCGCGATGACGGCAAGAGCGTCTGCCGCGCAAGGAAGAAGCTCGTGTCCATCATCTTGAAGGCCGGGCCGCACGCCGTGACAGTCGAAAGTGCCAGCGGCACGTCCGGTTCTTCCATGAAGCCATAGCGAAGAACCAGACGGTGGAACCCCTGCCCCAGATTTTCCATCTTGCAGCGCGATTCCGGATCGACAAAGGGCACGTCCGGAATCTTGACCGTCAGCAGGATCACGCGCTCATGCAGCACCTTGTTGTGCTTGAGATTGTGAAGGAGTGCATGCGGCACACCGTCAGACGCAGACGTCATGAAGACGGCTGTGCCCGGCACCCGCGCCGCCGACGTTGCAGCGGAGTTGATGAAGACCTTGATCGGCATTGCGGCCTCTCGCATCCGCTCCATCATCAGCTTGCGCCCCCGCGCCCAGGTCGTGAGCAGGGTGAAAATGATAAGGCCAATCAGGAGCGGGAACCAGCCGCCTTCGGGGATTTTGGTCAGGTTGGACGCGAGATAGGCAGTGTCGACCGTAAAGAACACGGCAAGCATCGCGACCGACAACAATTTGTTCCATTCCCACAGCTTGAACAGGACGACACCAAGCAGGCAGGAATCGATGAACACGGCACCCGTCACCGCAATGCCATATGCAGCAGCCAGATTGCTCGAACTCTTGAACAATAGCACGAGGAGCAGCACCATAACCGCCAACGCCCAGTTGATGAACGGGATGTAGATCTGACCTGCCGCGCTCTCGCTGGTGTGCATGATGCGCATACGCGGGATAAAGCCAAGCTGAATGGCCTGTTGCGTCAGCGAAAACGCGCCCGAAATGACCGCCTGACTGGCGATGATCGTGGCAAGAATCGCGATTAGGACCACCGGAAGGCGGACAATATCGGGCAACATCAGGAAAAACGGATCCTGGATCCTTTGCAGCGCGCTTGCGGGGTCGAGCGTGTGGATCATCGCCCCCTGCCCCATATAGTTGAGAAGCAGCGCGGGCAGAACGAACCAAAGCCAGCTGATCCCGATCGGCCTGCGCCCGAAATGACCCATATCGGCATAAAGCGCCTCCGCTCCCGTCACCGCGAGAACCACCGAGCCCATGGCCAGAAACGCGCGCTGGCCGTCTTCAACGAAGAAACGCACGGCATTCAGGGGGTTGATCGTGTGCAGGATAATCGCGGGATCGCGGACGATATACATCACACCAAGCACCGCGATGGTCACAAAATAGACGATCATGATCGGCCCGAAAAGCGCCCCGACCTTTGCCGTGCCGCGAGACTGGATCGCGAAAAGCCCAACCAGGATGCCGGCTGCAATCGGCAGGATCCAAGCCTTGAAACCGGGATGGACATAGGCCAGCCCTTCGGTCGCCGACAACACCGACATTGCCGGCGTTATCATCGAATCGCCGTAGAACAGCGCCGTTGCGAAAACCCCGAGCAGCACGATAGGCGCGGTCCACCGTACACCCTCGGTCTTACGGTTTATGAGCGCGAGCAAGGCCAGGCTTCCGCCCTCTCCCTTGTTGTCGGCGCGCATGATGATCGATACATATTTGAACGTGACAACGATCATCATCGACCAAAAAATCATGCTCAGGACGCCGAAAATATGAAGCTCATCAGGAACCAGCTTGTGATGTCCGGCAAAGGTTTCGCGGAATGCATAGATCGGGCTTGTGCCGATATCGCCAAAGACGACACCGATTGCGCCGAACACCATTTTCGCAAGTGGGCCGGTGGCGTGATGGCCGCGCGATTCTTCCTGGGAGTCGTCGTGTGCGACAGAGTCACTCATTTCTCGCAAGCTCCCAGAAACTCGAAGCGCATAGACCCCGCCTTGCCCCCTATACGCGAAAGGTGGCGCGCCCTAGCATAGCGAATGAAGGGCCGCAATGGAGCGAAGCACTTCCGCTTCGAGCGACTTTTTGTTAGGTGATTGAGACATTAAATTACACTGGAGCAGAGCCATGAAAATCGGCGTCCCGAAGGAAATAAAGAACCACGAATATCGGGTCGGGCTGACCCCGCCTTCGGTCGCGGAGTTGAGCACCGCTGGTCACGAAGTCATCGTGCAAACCGAAGCCGGCATAGGGATCGATTTTTCCGACAGCGATTATGTCGAGGCCGGAGCGCGGATCGTTGCGAATGCGGCCGATGTGTTCGCCCAGGCCGACATGATCGTGAAGGTGAAGGAACCCCAGGCGCAAGAGATTGCCATGCTGGAGCCGCGACACCTGCTCTTCACCTATCTCCACCTCGCGCCCGATCCGGAGCAGGCCAAGGGACTGATGGCATCCGGCGCGACCTGCATTGCATATGAAACCGTGACGGCGCGCGACGGATCGCTTCCCCTGCTGAAGCCCATGTCCGAAGTGGCGGGCCGCATGTCGGTTCAGGTCGGGGCCCATTATCTGGAAAAGGAACAGGGCGGGCGCGGTGTCTTGCTGGGCGGCGTTCCCGGCGTAGCGCCAGCGCGCGTGGCAATTCTTGGCGGTGGCGTTTCGGGCGTCAACGCGGCTCAGATGGCGGTCGGGATGCGGGCGGATGTCACGATCTATGACATCTCCAACGCGCGACTGGCAGAACTCGACATGTTCTTCGGCAGCCAGATCAAGACGGCCTATGCCTCAAAGGCCGCAATCGCTGCGGCCGTTTCCAAGGCACACCTCGTCATTGGCGCAGTGCTCGTGCCGGGAGCGGCAGCGCCCAAGCTCGTGACACGCGAGATGCTCAAGACGATGAAGCGCGGGTCGGTGTTGGTCGATATCGCGATCGACCAGGGCGGCTGTTTCGAAACCAGCCATGCAACCACCCACGACAATCCGGTGTTCGTCGAGGAAGGCATCATCCATTATTGTGTCGCAAACATGCCCGGCGCGGTTGCCCGGACTTCCGCCTTCGCGCTCAACAATGCGACTTTGCCCTTTGCACTGAAGCTCGCGAATCTCGGCGCAGTCGCCGCGATGAAGGCCGATCCGCACCTCGCCAATGGCCTCAACGTATCGGGCGGGAAGATCCGGCATCAGGCGGTGGCGGAGGCGCTGGGGTTGCCGTTTGAGGCAACTGGTTGATCTGCGCCAGTCGCGACTCCAGATCCGCTTTCCACGGCGCGTCCTTGGGCGCCCTTGCCAGCAACCCGCGCCAAACTTCTCCCGCTTCGTCGGTCTTCCCGCTCTGGGCCAACCCGAGCCCCAGGAAGAAGGGCGGGCCGGGATGGTTTGGCGAAATGGCCGCAGCCTTTTCAAGGGCAAACTGCGCGGCGGGCGACAATTGACCGCCACCCTGCACGACCAGCGCATTGCCAAGCCCGACCCAGATATCCGGATTCTGCGGTGCCTTGCGCGTCGCTTCGACCAGCATCGAAACTGCAGCGCGTGGGCGCCCGGCCGTAATCAATGCGTCCGCAAGCGCGAGCCATTGCCCCTCGGCATTCATACTGCTGGCAAAGCTCTTGCGCAGGTTGGCGGGAACTTCCCCCGTGTCGGCAGCATCTGCCGATACAACCGGATTGCCAGGCACATCGGGCTTACCCTGCCACGCATAGCCGGCCAGTGAGAGGAGCAATGCTGCCCCCGCCAGTTCAAGCCCGCTACGGTCGAGCTTGCCAACGCGCCACAGGCCAAGGCCGGTCGCCACCGCAAAGATCAGGAACCAGAGCCAGCCCATCAGCTCTTCTTCCTGCGCCGAAACCGCCCGCGCGCCAGCACGGCGCCCAAAGCAAGGAACAGAAGAGGAGCAATCCATAGCACGCCGCCCACGCCCATCAGCGGCGGCTTGTATGTCACCCAGTTGCCATAGCGTTCGACGAGCCAGCCGCGGACGGCTTCCGGCCGGTCGCCTGCGTCTATCCGCTGGCGGATCAGCGCGCGCATGTCACCCGCCATATCGGCATCCGAATCGGCAATCGACTGCCCCTGACAGACAAGGCAGCGGATCGATTCCATCAACGCCTTGGCCGCTTTTTCCTTGGCGGGATCGGACAATTGGGTATTCGCCATATGCGCGTCGGGCATCAGCGAGTCAGCCATAGCCGCGCTCATTGGTACGCAGAGCGCAAGGAGGAGCGCGAGCCGCTTCATCGCGCTGCCTCCAGCGCCGCCAATATCTCTGAAACGTCTTCGGCGCGGATATCGCCGATGTGCTGGTGGCGGATCACGCCCTTGCCATCGATCACGAAAGTTTCGGGTACGCCCGAAGAGCCAAGTGAAATCTGCACCTTGCCGACGGTATCGGAGCCGATGCGCTGGTAGGGATTGCCGTTCCGGGCAAGGAAACGACCGACATCTTCGGGCCGGTCGCGGATTGCAATTGCGTCGATCGGCACGCCCATCGACCGCATTTGCATCAGAACCGGAGCTTCCGCGATGCAGGGAATGCACCAGCTTGCGAAGATGTTGAGCAAGCGCGGCTGGCCTTGGCTAAAGCTGGCGCTGCCCAGCCCCGGCTGGCCGTCATGCGCGGGCGGCAGCGAGAATTGCGGTAACGGCTTGCCGATCATCTTGGACGTGATCGTGCGGTCGGCGGGTTTGACCAGCCCGTAGGCGACGACGCCGAAGAACAGCACGAACAGGCCAAGCGGCAGCCAGAGCCAGATGCGTTTCATGCGGTCGCCCTCGCCCTTCCTGACAGTTTTTCGCGGCGGAGCCGCCCAACCAGCGCCAGCAGCCCGCCGAGCGCGATCAGGCCACCGCCCAACCAGATTAGTGTCACAAAGGGTTTCCACCACATCCTGAGCTGCCAGCGGCCCGAAGGCTCCTGCTTGCCGAGGACGAGGTAAAGCTGGCCATCGAGCACCGTATCTATGGCCGCCTCATTGGTCTCCGTCGGCGGATTGGAGAATGTTCGCCCCTGCGGTTTGAGGATCAGGGGATCGCCACTGCCGCGACGCGCCTCAAGCGTGGCTTCGAGCGCCGTCCAGTTCGGCCCGGCAACCGGCTCCAGTCTGGCGAATGTCACCTGATACGGGCCAACCGCACGGGTCTCGCCGACATTGACCGCCACCAGCGTTTCCTTGATGAAACCGGTCTCGGCGGCCATCCCGCCCAGGCATACGGCAACGCCAAAATGGGCGATCACCATTCCCCATGTGAAAAGCGGTGTGCGGCGCAAATCGCGGCCCCAGAGCGGCGCGAGGCTGCCAATCGCTATGCCGCCCGCCAGCATCAGACCCAGAAATGGCAGGATGCCGATGTCGGGGGAAACCAGCACGAGCGCAAACAGGGTGAGCGAGATGACGAGCGCGGGTATTGCGAGCCGCTGCACCAGCAATTTCCATTGGTCGCGCCGCCAGCGCATCAATGGCCCGGCAATCATGACCATGACGAGGAAGAGCGTGATCGGCCCGGTCGTCGCGTTGAAATAGGGCGGGCCGACGGAGAGCTTTTCACCTGTTATGGCCTCTACACCCAGTGGATAGAGCGTACCGACAAAGACGATCCCGAGAATGGCCGACAGCAAAAGGTTGTTCATGACCAGCGCGCCTTCGCGACTTACAAGGTCGAACTGGTTACCCTCGCGGACCGTGCCGATGCGCAATGCGAACAGCGTCATCGCTCCGCCAACATAGATGGCGAGCAGGGCCAGCAGGAAACTACCGCGCGTGGGATCGACCGCAAAGCTGTGGACGCTGGTCAATATGCCCGAGCGGACAAGGAAGGTGCCGACCATCGACATCGAAAAGGCGACCACAGCGAGCATCACCGTCCAGGCGCGCAGGCCATCGCGCGTCGCCAGCACCGTGACCGAATGGAGCAGCGCAGTCGTCGCAATCCACGGCATCAGCGAGGCGTTCTCGACCGGATCCCAGAACCACCAGCCGCCCCAGCCCAGCTCGTAATAGGCCCAGTAGCTACCCGCGGTGATTCCCAACGTCAGGAAAATCCACGCGCCCAACACCCAAGGCCGCATCGCACGGGCAAAGGCCGGGCCGACATCGCGCGTGACGAGCGCGCCAACCGCAAAGCTGAACGCCACCGACATGCCGACATAGCCGAAATAGAGCGTCGGTGGATGGAAGGCGAGGCCGGGATCTTGCAACAGCGGGTTGAGTCCCTGCCCTTCTGCTGCCGCTGGTGTGAGCCGCGTGAACGGGTTGGAGGAAAAGAGCAGGAAGACGTAAAAACCGATACTGAGCGCGGCCTGCGCCGCGAGTGTCGCGATCAGGGTCGAAGGCTTGAGGCTACGCTCGAACAGTGCCACCGCACTCCCCGCAACACCCAGAATCGTGACCCAGAGCAGCATCGAGCCTTCATGGTTCCCCCATGTGCCTGCGAATTTGTATAGCCAGGGCTTGGCCGAATGGCTGTTCGCCGCAACCAGCGAGACCGACATGTCGGAGCGCAGGAACAGCAAGATCAGGGCAAAAAATGAAAACGAAACAAGTATGCCCTGCGCCACCGAAATAGCGCGGACGCTGGCCAGTTGTTCGTCGCGTCCCCTGGCGACTGCAATCCAGCCAAGCGCGAACTGGAGGATCGCGAGCGCGGCTGCAATCCACAACAACCCAAGGCCAGCTTCGGCGATCATTTTGCCAGCGTGTCGGTCTTGTGCTGCTTGTCCGCCATTTGTGGCGGCATGTAGCGTTCGTCGTGCTTGGCGAGGATGTTGGTCGCAACAAACACGCCGCCCGCGCCCAGCTTTCCTTCCGCGATCACGCCCGACTTCTCCTTGAAGAGATCCGGGACGATGCCCTTGTATAGCACGGGCGTCCTGTAGGCGCCGTCTTCCACGACAAAACGGATCGTCACACCATCGGCTTCATGGACGATCGATTTGTCCGCAACCATCCCGCCCAGCCGGATGGCCGCATCCGGCGCAGGCGCAGCCTTGGCAATATCTGCCGGCGAATAGAAATAGGCGGCCCTATCGCTCAATGCAGAAACGGCAAGCAGCCCTGCCCCGATCACGGTCACAAGTGCCGCGACGGCCAGTGTCAGCCGCTGGTGCTTGGGTTTCACAGATCGTCCAGCTTCTTTTCGGCATTGCGCATCGCGGCATAGCTCAGCCAACCGATCACGGCTGTCCCAAGCGCGGTCAATGCATAAGCGGCAACGATGAACGGCCAGGGATTCATCATCCAGCGGCAAGCCTGCGCATCCGGGCTTCGACCTTCGCTTCAGCCAGATTGGCTCTCATCCGCATCAGCACGATCGCTCCGAACAGCAGCGAAAACCCCAACGTCGTCAACCCCAGCGGCCAAAGCAGTTCGGGTGCGATGGTGGAACCCTTCATCGTGATGCTCGGCCCCTGATGCAGCGATTTCCACCACACGACCGACCGGTTGATGACGGGGATGTTGACTGCACCTATAATCCCGAAGATCGCAGTCACGCGGCTGACCGAAGTGCGATCCTCGTTCGCATTGGCCAGAGCAATATAACCGAAATAGAGAAACAGGAGCACGAGCATCGACGTCATGCGACCATCCCATTCCCACCACGTGCCCCAGGCCGGGCGACCCCAGAGCGATCCGGTAACAAGGCAGATTCCTGTAAAGAGCGCGCCCGGCAGGGCAATAGCCCTCGCCGCAACCCCGGCGAGCGGATGCCGCCAGACCAACTGCGCAATGCTCGCAATCGCAATCCCGCTCCAGCCCCCCATGCCGAGCCATGCGGCTGGCACATGGATGTACATGATACGCACCGTCTCACCCTGCAGATAATCGGGCGGAGTTACGAAAAGGCCCGAATAGCCCCCGGCAAGGATCAGCGCGACGCCCAGCCAGCCAAGGATTGGCGTAACGGGACGAGCGATCTTGAGGAATCGGGCGGGGTTTGCAAAGGCATGCATCGGGGCCGTCCTCTAGCCGATGAAATCGTCCGCGAAAAGGGCGGTCGGTCAGCCTCGGCCGATGAGCTTCTGGGCCATGCGATCCGCAACCCTTGCCGGGTTTTCGCCGGAGGCTGTGCTGCCGTCCCACACGGCGTTCAGCCGATCAGGAATGCCTGCGATCTTTGCATCGACAGCGGCTCGATCTCCGCCACCCAGATATTCCAGCGCAACGTTGATGATACCACCAGCGTTGATCACATAATCGGGGGCATAGAGGATGCCACGTGCCTGAACGCGATCGCCGTCAGCGGGCGTTGCAAGCTGGTTGTTGGCCCCGCCCGCGATGACCGGAACGCGGAGCGTCGCAATGCTGGCCTCGGTCAGAATTGCACCCAATGCACAGGGGCTAAAGACATCGGCTTCAACCGTCATGATTTCGTCCGTACCGACCGTTGCGGCGCCAAGTGCTTCAGCCAGGGCCCTGGCATGCGCGCCATTCTTGTCAGCCAGTGTCAGTTTGGCGCCTGCAGCAGCACAATGGCGCGCCAGGCCGCCGCCAACGCTGCCCACGCCCTGAATCGCGATATGCACACCCGTCAGATCGTCCTTGCCAAGTGCGCGCTTCACCGCCGCCCTGATGCCCAGAAACACGCCAGTAGCCGTCGAAGGGCCGGGATCG
>CXWL01000596.1_pt1 | contig 71059 bp, 69 predicted proteins | sample 590931 | NCBI WGS metagenome assembly CXWL01 (sample SAMEA3498368, study PRJEB10139) | groundwater metagenome | biome: water well; material: biofilm material | place: Germany | collected 2015-04-27
CCGGGGCCGAGCGGCTCGCCGCCGCGGCTCGTCGTCGAGACGCCCCCGACCGGCCCGCACTTGCTCGCCGGGGTCACCCGCGCGGTGCTCCTCGGTGCGGCGCGCGCCGCCGGCCTTGCCGTCCGCGAGCGCGTCCCCTATCTCGCCGAGCGCGCCAGCTGGCGGGAGATCATCGTTTGCGGCACCCTGACCGGCCCGCAGGGGGTGACTCGCCTCGACGGTGAGGTCTTCGGCGACGGCGTGCCGGGGCCAGTCGCCCGCCAACTGTCGGCCCTGCAACGCGCCGCCGAAGAGGCCGAGCGCCACGCCGTCGAGGTCGCCTCTTGAGCAGCTTGAGCAGGGCCGGCTCGGCATCGAGCGGTTGGCCGATCGCAAGCTACGCCGTCGTCTCCGGCCAGCCGCCGCTGCCGACCCTGGCCGCCGTGGAGGCCGCCGCGACGGCCTGGGGAGCGGTGTGGGAACCGAGCGACGAGGGTGGTCTGCTATACCTGCCGGTGGTCGCCGGCCTGCGGCGGGGCGTCCTGCGGCTGCGGGTCCAGCCGGCTCCCGCGGCGAGCCCAGCGACGCTCGAGCTGGTCGTCGAGGAGGCCCGTCTGCACCTGCACACCGGCGGCATCGTGGTGCTGGTCTTCGCCCTGGTCGGCTGCCTGGCGACTCTCGCCTGGCCGTTCCTCCCGGCGGCGCTGGCGCTCGCCCCGACCGGGCTCCTGCTGGCGCTCGGCGGCTGGTTCCTGGTGGTGTCGAAGCTCGGCAACAGCGGCCCCGACGAGTTTATCGGCACGGTGCTCGAGAAGCTCGCCGCCCCCGACGAGCCCGCCGCCGCCGAGTAGGCCGCGCCGTCAGATCAGCGACATCACCTCGTCGACCTGCTGCCAGCCGGTGCGCAGCAGGAAGCCGGGACTGCGCCCGTAGCTCTTGGCGCCGAGGATGAAGAAACCGGGCTCCGGACTGGTGAGCGTCTGGGGGCCATGGCTGCCGCTGGCAAGGCAGTCGCCGCCGCCCGCGGCGCCGAGGATGGCGGCGGCGAGCTTCATCGGTGCCGCGGTGGCGTAGCACTCGTGGACCTGGAGCTGGCGGTAGAGGCGGTGGTCGCCGACGCCGCCGGTGAGCGCCAGCACGCGGTCGACGACGAGCTCGCGCGGTCCGCCGTCGTCCCGCCGGAGCCTGACTCGCACTTGCCCATTGTCGCGCGCCAGCGCCTCGACCACCCCGCGATGGGCGACCATCGCCGCTGACGCCCCACCAACGAGCGCGGTCGCCCGCGCGGCGAGGGCGGCGCGTCCGGGGAGCGCGTCCCCCTCGGGCGAGCCCCAGTCGGCCTCGCCGTCGCCGCGCCGCAGCCAGTCGATCCGGGTGCCAGGCGCCCGCGCGGCGAGGTCCGCGAGGTCGCGCGCCGCGGTCTGCGCCGAGTGCCCGCTGCCGACGAGGAGCACGCGCCGTCCCGCCCAGGAGTCACCGTCGTGCCCGAGGTCCGGGATGCGATGGCAGATGCGCTCGGCCGCGGCGGCCTCACCGGGTGCCGGGATGCCGCCGTCGCCGAGCGCATTGGGGTTGCCGTAGGTGCCGGTGCAGTCGATGACCAGCGAGGCGGTCTCGACCCGTTCGCCGTCCCGGTCGCTGAGCAGGAGGCGAAAGGGCCGCGCCGCCCGCCGACGGCTGGCGATCTCTTCGTGCTTGAGCAGGCCCTCTCGCCCGACGGCGGCGACCCGGGTGCCGAGGCGCAGGCCCGCGGCGATCGCCGGCAGCGCGGCAAGCGGCTCGAGCAGACGGGCGAGTAGGTCGCCACCCGTCGGGCAGGCGTCGCCGGCCGGCACCTCATAGCCGGCGGCAGCCAGGGCGGCCGCCATCCGTCCCGAGACATTCATCGACCACGGCGAGAACATCTCGACGTGGGCCCAGTCGCGGACGTGGGCGCCGACCGCGTCGCCGGCCTCGTAGAGCCGGAAGGGAAGGCCACGGTCGGCCAGCGCGAGAGCAGCGTCGATGCCGACAGGGCCGGCACCGAGGACAGCCACGGGAAGGTCGGGCATCAGGAGCGATCTCCGGAGGGATGGCTTGTTTCTAGAAGCGCGACGCCGCGCGTTCTCGGGGCGGCAGGATCTCGAGACACGTCGTCCACCAGCCACCGAGGACGGTGTCGACGAACTCCTCCGGCAGGCCCTCGGCACGCATCTCGGCCGCGAGCGCCAGGTGGTCGTAGGCCAGGGACTCGAGCGTGAGGTCGAAACCGCTGTCCGCCGCGCTCAGGAGGGCGAACCAGACGCCGGTAGAGCCATCATTGGCCGGGCGGCCGATGACGCCGACGTTGGCGACCTGGCGACCGGAGGGCAAGCGGCGGTGCCACTGTAGGCCGGTGTGGGTGCAGAGGATCCCGTCGGCTCCCTCCTGGTCGAGCAGCACTTCGAGGAAGGCGTCGGGAGACGTCGAGGCAAATAGGAACTCGTTGACCCGCCGCGGCGAGCCGTGGACCAGCAGCAGCTGGCGGTCGCCGAGTCGGATCCGCCGCCGCGGGGGTTGCTCGCCCATCCACTGCTTGAACGACGGCGACGTGTGCCGGGCGGTGTAGCCGTAGGAGAGAGCGGCGAAGTGGTTGTCGCGCGGGTCGCTGTAGCCGCAGTTGCAGTCCTCGCGACCACTGGCGAGCGACTGCTCGTAGTTGCCCTGGACGACGCGCACGCCGCCGGCGGAAAGCAGCGGCCAGACGCGGTCGGGGCGAGGGCCGAAGCCGCCGAGGTCGCCCAGGCAGTACACCGCGTCGGCACCGAGCTCGCGCGCGCGGTCGAGGAGAGCCGCGAGCGCCAGGTGGTTGCTGTAGACGCCACCGCAGGCGACGACCTTGCGAAACGGCCCCTCGACCGGCGTCGGGTCGCCTGCCGCCGCGAGGTAGGCGGCCACAGCCGCCGCGCGCGCCTCCGCCCCGAGCACGGTGCCGGCGGCGGCCGCGGCTGCCCGGAATTCGTTCAGAGGCACCAGGCGGTCGCCCAGGGTGGCGACGCCGCGGTGCGCCAGCAAGCGCGCCTGCGCCCGACGGCGCCGGGCGTCGTGGTCCTCAGGAGGGCGTTGCGACATCGCCCGTGCCCGCCCGCGTCGCTGCGTCCGCGTCCGCCAGCGCGGCGCGGCGGCGCTCGCGACGCTGCTTGACGACGGTGCCGATCACCGTCAACACCGCCGCTACCAGCATCGTGGCCCCGACCTTCACCTTCCCCTGGGCCACCAGGTCATAGCCAGCCGCGCCCGCGCCCACGCCGCCGATCAACCCACCGAGCAGCTCGAGACGTCGACGAAAGGCTGGGCGCGTCATGTCCGGCACGACACGCCATGCACGTGGCAAGTCCAGCAGGCCGGATGGTCGAGCTCGAAGCTGCCGAGGGAGTCGGCGAGCCGCTCCCCCATCCGGGCGCTCGGCTCGTTGACCAGGATCGGGCACACCCAGACGCCCTGGTCGGTGATCATGCGGCAGGACGAGCACTGAAGATGCTCGACCGCGGCGGGCTCCACCTCGCCGGCGTGGAGCCGCTGCCAGCTCTCGTAGGCGTTGCTGCGGGTGGCTTCGGCGCCGAGCTGGAAGACGGGCAGCACCTTGAGCCGCGGCCGGCGGCAGCCGAGAGAGCGCAGGAGGTCGAGGAAGCGCTCCTTGCCGCCGTCGGTCAGGGCCTCGCTCGCCACCTCGGTGACCGTCACCACCGGGTCGATGCCCGCCGCCGCCAGGTTGCGCAGGCCGCCGAGCGCCCGGGCGAAGGTGCCATCGCCGCGGATCGCGTCGTGACTCGCAGCGTCGTGGCCGTCGAGCGAAACGCGCAGGTCGAGGGAGTAAGGAGAGGCGGCGGCGAGCGCCGCGAGACGCCGGCACCGCGCGGGGTCGAGCAGCAGACCGTTGGTCAGCACCGAGGCCGGCCCCTGCTCGAGGGTGGCGGCGAGAATCGCCTCCATCTCGGGATTCAGGAACGGTTCGCCGCCGGTGAAGTAGTACTCCTTGACGCCGAGCTCGGCCGCCTCGGCCAGGTAGCCGCGGACGGTTTCCAGGGTCAGCTGCTCGTGGGTGTGATTGCTCGGCGAGCAGGAGATGAAGCAGTGGGTGCAGGCGAGGTTGCACAGCGTGCCGGCGACCTGAAACCACAGCGTGTCGAGGCTGCGCAGGGCGAGCCTTGGCGCGCCGCTCGCGACGGCGACGATGGGGTGGGCAGGCATGGTCTCGCCGGAGAGTACGCCGCTCTGCCCGCTGGCGGATGAGAAGGAGGTGTTGGGCACGTCGCGAGCTCGGCGCCGCGGCGTCAGCCGGGCAGCTTGAAGAAGCTCTTGATCCTGGCGAGCAGGCTCTCTTCTGTCGGGTGCCGGTCGCGGTCGCGCATGCGATCCTGTCGGTCCTGGAAGGTCGCCGCCGCCTCGGCCCGGCGCTCGAACAGCGCGTGCGACAGCGTCGCCGGCAGGTCGGGGTCGTGGGACATGATCGGCGCCAGCGCGTCTTTGGTCAGCACCAGCACCTGGCAGCCACCATCCGCCGACACCGTGGCGCTGCGCGGCTCGCCGGTCAGGAGCGACATCTCGCCGAAGAAATCGCCGGCCTTCATCTCGGCCAGGTTGATGGTGCCGGTGCCGATCGACTCCCCGGACTTGCTGACCACCACCCGCCCGTCTTCGACGACGAACAGCGAGTCGCCGCGCTCGCCCTCGCGCACCAGCGTTTCGCCGTCGTCGTAGAGCTCGCGGCGGGCGGCGGTGGCGAGGCGGCGCAGCGACTCGGGCGGCAGGTCGTCGAACAGGGGAAGGCCGGCGAGGAGGGCTATCGAGCGCTCGATGGCTGCCGTCTCGCGCCGTTCCTCGGCGACGTCGGCGCGACGGAAAAGGACGGTGCGGATGGGGAACGGGATGGTCAGATGGGCGCGGTGGAGGTGGTACCAGATGCGGCTGTTGACGTGGTCGCGCAGCGGGTTGTATCGCCGCACCTCGTGGGTCCAGACCCGCAGGCGGTAGTTGATCGCCGAGTCCCCGAAACCGACCAGAAACGCCTCGGAGACGGGGTGCTCCGCGACCCCCGGGGTGTCCAGGGCGGCCGCGAGGAGCGCCCGCTTGACGGCCGCCGGCGGGGCGTCGTACGCCACCGACACGTCGAAGTTGAAGGCCACCGGCACGGCCCCGGAGCCGTAGTTCTGGAGCTTGGCCGTGGCCAGGTTGGCATTGGGCTCGTAGATCTCGACGCCGTCGTTGGTGCGCAGGCGGGTGGCTCGCCAGGTCATCTCCTCGATGCGGGCGAGGGTGCCGTCGAGCATCAGCCAGTCGCCGATGGCGAAGGCGCGCTCGATCTGCAGCGACATGCCCGCGAAGATGTTGGTCAACGTCGGTTGAAGAGCGAGGCCGAGGACCGCTGACAACACGGTTGAGGAGACGAGGACCGTCGACACGTTGGCGCCGAAGATGCGGGTCGCCGCCAGGAGGAACACCGCGGTCAGCAGCAGGATGCGGGTGACGTCGCGCGCCAGCTTGGGCATCATGGGGCCGGCGTCGGGGTTCCATGGCCGGCGCAGCACCGCCGCCTCGAAGACCGCGAACACCACGAAGGCCGAGAGCATCGCCACCGCGGTGGCCACCGCCCGCCAGCTCAGGTCCTGGCCGTTCACCGCCGGCGCAACGCTGAGGGTGACCAGAGCGCCGCCGGCGATTGCCCACAGGTGGTCGATGAGCGCGCGCTGGTAGCCGCGCAGGCCGCGACGCAGCAGGGCGAGCAGGATCTCGGCCAGACAGAGGGTCAGCAGGCCGTAGGCGATGGGCAGCAGCCAATCTTTCATGGCGTCGGCGGGTTCCTCGAGGTGGGCACGGTCGTTCGCGACCCGGTCGTCCGCGACCCGGGCCAAGTGTAGTGGGGTCGCAGTCTAGTGGGTCTCACTCCTGGCGGCGGGGAGCTGCGGTCAATCTGGCGGCAGGACGAGGCCAAGGGCAGCAGCGTCGGCCGGGACGTTGACGTTGGCGAAGGTGTCGCCGGGCAGACCGGCGTCCACGAGCATCTCGGCCGTGGCCAGGGACAGGATGGACACCACGAGGTCACCGTCTGCCGCCAGGCGGTGGGGCCCCGCCGTCGGGCCGAGGCGCGCCAGACGGTCGAGGGCGGCGGGGCCGTACCAGGCGACCAGCGGCTCGAGCCCATGAGCGCTCCGTGGCAGGACGAGGTCGGCGCCGGTGGCAGTGGCGCGCGCGAGCAGCAGGTCGAGCAGCCTCGTGGTGACGCGCGGCAGGTCGCAGGCGAGCACCAGCAGCGGCCGGCCCCGGCGGGCGAGCGCGGCGCCGAGGATCCCGGCGGCTGGCCCGCGTGTCGGCGCGTCGCCCGGGCTGCCGGGCGCATCGTCCATCGAGGGATAGCCGGCGAGGAGCTGCCGGCCGCGATCGGCGACCACCACCTCGCTCACCGCCGCCCCGAGCGTGGCGGCCGCCCGTTCGACCAGGCTTTGCCCGCGCAGTCGCAGGCCCGTCTTGTCCTGGCCCATCCGCCGGCTGGCGCCGCCCGCGAGGACCACGCCGACCGTCTCGCGGGTGTTACGATTCATCTGGCCCAGCCGTCTCCTGCCGCCGGGCCACAACCCCTTCGGAGACCCCTTCATGCCCACCGCCCTGCTGCTGCTCGCTGCCCTGGCTGCCGCCACCGGCGCCACCCCGCCGGCCAATCCCCAGGTCGTCTTCAAGACCAACCTCGGCGAGTTCACTCTCGAGCTCTACCCCGACAAGGCGCCGGCGACGGTCGAGAACTTCCTCGCCTACGTCAAAGCGGGTCACTACGACGGCACCATCTTCCACCGGGTGATGCCGGGCTTCATGGCGCAGGGCGGTGGCTACGACGCCGACCTCAAGGGCAAGCCGACCAAGCCGCCGGTCAAGAACGAGGCCGACAACGGCTTGAAGAACCTGCGCGGCACGGCGGCCATGGCGCGCACCAACGACCCCAACAGCGCGACCGCACAGTTCTTCGTCAACCTGGTCGACAACAGCTTCCTCGATCACCGCGAGAAGACCCTCCAGGGCTGGGGCTACTGCGTGTTCGGCAAGGTGGTGGCGGGGATGGACGTCGTGGATGCCATGGCCAAGGTGAAGACCGGCGCCAAGGGCATGATGCAGAGCGACGTGCCGCTCGAGACGATCACCATCCAGTCGGCCCAGGTCAAGTAGCGCCGACCGGGCGAGCGGCGTAGCGCAGGACCGAGACACGCTCCATCGTCACCAGGCCCTCGCTCACCATCTCGTCGAGGATCAGTCGCAGACGCTCGACGTTGGCGGCGCTGTCGACGATCTCGATCACCACCGGCAGGTCTTCGGACAGACGGAGGATGCTGCTGGTGTGCAGGACACTGTGGGCACCGAAGCCGGCGACGCCGTGAAAGACGGTGGCGCCGGCAAACCCCTCGCGCCGCAGGCGCTCGACGAGGGCGTCGGCCAGCGGCCGGTGATGCCAGGTGTCGCTCTCGCCGACGAAAACTCGCACTAGTACGCCCTCGCCTTCGAGGCTCCGCATCGTTCGTCTCCTCGCCCTCGCTCGGATCGCCGCTGGCTCGGATTGGCGTCGGATCAGGGCGCCAGCAGGGCCTGAACGGCCACCAAACCGAGCCAGCCGGCCAGCAGGCAGCCCAGCACCGTCGCCGCGACGTTCGCCCCGGCAAGCAGATACGAGCCGGCGCCGAGCAGTCGCAGCGTCTCGTAGTTGAAGGTCGAATAGGTGGTGAAGCCGCCCATCACCCCGGTGGCGAGAGCCAGCCGCAGGGTGGGGGGCACGGCGTCGGTACGCAGCGCGAGCTCCATCACGGCACCGAGCAGGAAGGACCCCAGGCCGTTGATCACCAGGGTCCCCCAGGGAAACGCCGGGCCGGTCAGGCGGGCGACGTAGCCGCCGAGGAGGTAGCGTCCGGCGGTGCCGGCGGCGCCACCGAGACAGATCCAGAACAGGCGCATCGTGAGGCGAGGTTAGCGCAAACGCCCACCAAGGCGAGGAGGGCCGCCCCTTACGGGACGGCCCTCCTGAGGTGACGGGGAAGTGGTGCGCCGGGTCGACGCGGACGGTCAGCCCTGGCCGAGACGGACGACGTTGCGGGCCTGCAGACCCTTGGGGCCGTCGACGACGTCGAAGCTCACGCGCTCGCCCTGGGTCAGCGAACGGAAACCGTCGCCCAGGATGGCGCTGTAGTGGACGAACACATCGGCGCCGTTCTCGCGCGCGAGGAATCCGAACCCCTTGGCGTCGTTGAACCACTTCACGGTACCCTGCTCACTCATCACTTCTTCTCCTAAGCGGCGTGCCGACTCGGGCGGACACGCGGAAAACGGGGTTGAGCCGGCGAAGCGAACTGCCGTCGTGGCTAACTTTCTACGCAGGCCCGGTTGCTGAGCGCGGGATGCTGCCACCAACGCACAGCGAACGCAACCCGGCGTGGCCGAGTGCGTCGAGGGTGACCGGCGTGCTTTTCGGAAGGTGCTGAGGGGAACGACTGGGGTACGACGAGAGCTTTCGAACGATGGTGCCGAAGGCCGGACTCGAACCGGCACGGATTGCTCCACACGCCCCTCAAACGTGCGCGTCTACCAATTCCGCCACTTCGGCGCTCAAAGAATCTTAACAGCCCGCGACCCCGGTTGTCAGGGTGCGGTCAAACTTACTTGCTGGGCGGCGCCTCGGCCGGCGCGACGGGCGTCGCCGTCGCGGGCGCGCTCTGCTCGGCGGCCGGCGGGGCGGGCACCGGTGCGGCCGGCTCAGACGTCGCAGGCGCCGGCGTTGCCGGAGCGGAGACGGGCGGCTTGACGTCCGACATCACGCTCGACGTCTCGCGGCTACCCTGCAGCACGGCGATCCCCATGGTGGTGACGATGAAGGCGATGAAGGAGCCGACGGTCAGCTTGTGGAGCAGGGTGGCGGCGCTCCTGGCGCCGAAGGCGGCCTGGGTCGAGCCGCCGCCGAAGACCGACAGATCAGCGCCCTTGCCCTGCTGCAGCAGGACGACGAGGATCAGAAAGATGCAGACGATGACGTGGACGGTGCCGAAGAGATAAATCACGCGAACATCCTTGCTCGAAAACGCTAGACGGTTGGCGGAGTCAGGTGCGAAGCAAAAGCGGGCGCCTGCAAGCAGTCGCCCGACTACTCGGCGCAAACGCGCATGATAGCGAGGAATTTGTCGGCGTCAAGGCTCGCGCCGCCAACCAGGAAGCCGTCGACGTCCGGCTGGGCGCGGAGAGACGCGGCGTTTTCGGGCGTCACCGAGCCGCCGTAGAGGATGCGGACGGCCCCTGCCACGGCGTCGCCGAGGAACTGGGCGAGCAGCCCGCGGAGGTACCGGTGGGCGTCTTCGGCGATCTCCGGCGTCGCCGTGCGGCCGGTGCCGATCGCCCACACCGGCTCGTAGGCGAGCACCAGGTCGGCCGGTGGGGCGGCAGCCATCAGGGCCCTGACCTGCCGTTCGAGGACGGCGAGGGTGCGCCCGCCCTCGCGTTCATCGAGGCTCTCGCCGACGCAGACCACGGGCACCAGGCCGTGGCGCGCCGCCGCCACCATCTTGGCGGCCACCGTCTGGTCGCTCTCGGCGTGGTCGCGCCGTCGTTCGCTGTGGCCGCAGAGCACCGCCCGGCAGCCGACGTCGCGGAGTTGGCTGCCGGCAACGTCACCGGTGTGGGCGCCCTTGTCGGCGGCATGCAGGTCCTGACCGCCGAGCAGGACACTGCCGCCGGCGAGCACGCTGGCGACCGTGGGCAGCAAGGGAAACGACGGGAAGAGCATCACCTCGATGTTGCTGGGCGCACCTTCGCTTACCCTCGCGGCGAGGGCGCGGGCCTCGGCGCCGACGAGGTGCATCTTCCAGTTGCCGGCGGCGATCGGTCGACGGGCCATGGCGTTCTCTTTCGCAGGCTTCAGAGGCGGGCAAGCGCTACGACGCCCGGCAGCTCGATACCGGCGAGGAGCTCGAGCGCGGCGCCGCCGCCGGTGGAGATGTGGCCCATGCGGTCGGCGACGCCGGCCTGGTTGGCGGCGGCCACCGTCTCGCCGCCGCCGAGGACGGTGAAGCCCGGGCAGGCGGCGACGGCTTGGGCGACCGCCAACGTGCCGGCGTCGAACGGCGGCTTCTCGAAAACGCCGAGGGGCCCGTTCCAGAACACCGTGCCGGCGTCGGCGACGGCGTCGGCAAAGGCGGCGCGGGCCAGCGACCCGATGTCGACGGCGAGGTAGCCGTCCGGCACGGCGTTGGCGGCGACCGTCTGCACGTCGGTCGGGTTGGCGAAGTCGTTGGTCACCACCAGGTCGGCCGGCAGCACCACCTGCATGCCGCGGACAGCCGCGCGGGCGAGGATGTCGCGGGCGGTGTCGAGGCGCTCCCGCTCGACCAGCGAGGCCTTCATGTCGAGCCCCTGGGCGGCGAGGAAGGTGTTCGCCATGCCGCCGCCGATCACCAGGCGGTCGAGACGCGGCAGGAGGTTCTCGAGGGTGTCGATCTTGCCCTCGATCTTGGCGCCGCCGATGACCGCGACGAAGGGGCGGTCCGGCTCGCCGAGCAGCCCGCCGAGGGCCTCGACCTCCTTGACCAGCAGGCGGCCGGCAGCTTTCCTGGCGAGCCGCGCCGGCACCCCGACGACCGAGGCGTGGGCGCGGTGCGCCGAGCCAAAGGCATCGTCGACGTAGGCCTCGCCGAGGGCGGCCAGCTCGGCGGCGAAGGCCGGGTCGTTACCCTCCTCGCCGGCGTAGAAGCGGAGATTCTCGAGCAGGCAGACGTCGCCCGGGGCCAGCGCGGCGGCGGCGGCGTGTGCCGGGTCGCCGATGCAGTCCTCGGCGAAGGCCACCGGGGCGCCGAGGAGCTCGGCTAGACGATCGGCCGCCGGGCGCAGGCTGTACTTCAGGTTGCGGGTCGACTTCGGCCGCCCGCAGTGCGACATCAGGAGCACGCGAGCGCCGGCCGCCGTCAGGGTGCGGATGGTCGGCAGGGCCTCGACCAGACGAGTGTCGTCGGTCACCTTGCCATCCTTGAGCGGGACGTTGAAGTCGACCCGGACCAGCACGCGCACGCCCTGCAGGCGGTCGAGGCCGAGGTCTTCGAGGCGGTAGAGGTCGGTCATATGGGTCTCCGAGGAGGTAGAGCGGGAGCTCAGGTTCGCAGCGGTCCGGAGACCAACGCGCGTTCGCGCGCGATCTGATCGGGCGCTCCCATCCAGACGATCAGGTCCGCCAGCCGGTTGGCGTACCCCCATTCGTTGTCATACCACGCACAGACGCGCACGAGATCCGCCTCCAGGGTGGCGATGAGCGGCAGGTCGACGGTCGCCGAGTACGGGCTGCCGATGAAGTCGGAGGACACCAGCTCCTCGTCGGTCACCGCCAGGACGCCCGCGAGCTCGTGCTCGGCGGCGTCGCGGAAGGCGTCGCGGACGGCGTCGGCGGAGGCGGGACGCGACAGGCGGACGACGAAGTCGAGGAGCGAGCCATCGGGCACCGGGGCGCGCACCGCCATCCCCGACACCCGGCCGGCGAGCTGCGGCAGCACCAGCGCGAGGCCCTCGACGGCGTCGGTCGAGGTCGGGATCAGGTTGAGCGCCGCGGCGCGCGCCCGGCGCGGGTCGACGTGCGCCATGTCGACCAGGTTCTGACTGTTGGTGTAGCAGTGCACGGTGTTCATGAAGCCGTGGCGGATGCCGAAGCGCGACTCGAGCACCGCCGCCACTGCCACCAGGCAGTTGGCGGTGCACGACGCGTTGCTGACCACGTGGTGGCGAGCGGCGTCGTAGGCTCGATGGTTGACGCCGACACAGAACGTCGCGTCGACGTCGCCGGCGGTCGCCGAGACCACGACCTTCGACAGGGTGCCGTCCGCCAGGTGGCCGCCCGCGAGCTCGCGGGTGCGGAAGCGGCCGGTCGACTCGACCACCAGCCAGGGCGTCGGCAGCCCGCCCTCGGCGGCGCGAGCCCACGGGATCTCGGCCGGGCTCGAGGCGCCGAAGAGCGGCACGCGGCGAGCGTTGACCACCAGCGCCTCACCGTCGGCGGCGACCGTGCCGGGAAAGCGGCCGTGCAGGGTGTCGTGGGCGAGCAGGCGGGCGAGCACCCGCGGGTCGGCCTGGTCGTTGGCGGCCACCAGACAGAGGTCGCCGCGACTCTCGGCGATGCGCAGCAGGGCGCGGCCGATGCGACCGAGGCCGTTGATGGCGAAGGGGACGGGCGCCGGGGTCGACATGGACGGCGCCGATCATAAGGCGGAGGGCCGTGCCATGCTCGCCGGCATGAAGCCTGCACGACCGACATCGGCCGGCGTCGCACGTCGGCGCCCGTAGTCCCAGCCACCTCCGCGCGGAGACCCGATCTGTGTCGCTCCGAACCCGCCTCTTTCTCCTTTTGGGTGCCCTCGTCGTCGTGCTGGTGGCCGCGCAGGCCGTGTTCGTGCACGTACTGGCGCGGGAGCTCTCGTACCAGGCCGGCGACGTCGCCCTCGCCGTGGGCCGTGACGTGGTCTCGGTGTTCGCTGTCGACGGATCGGTTGCCGCGCCGCCGACGCCCCATGCCGTCGGCACAGGAGAGCGGCATGAAGTGGTCGTCATCGCCAATGGCGAGCGCCTGCCAGCAGCGGGTGCCACCGCCGGCGCAGGCTCGCCAGCAGCGACCACGGAGGTCGCGCCGCCGCCCGCCGGCCAGTACACCTACCGCGTCGCAACCTACGAGGTCCGCGACGGCGAGGTGGGAGCGCCGCGCCACGAGGTCCGCCTGGGTTCGCCAGCGGCCGGCGCGGGCGGTGACGGTCAGTTGCGGACAACCACGCGCGTCGTGCGGGCGGTGGCCACCGGCGCGCCGCTGCCGTCGCCGCAGGAGTTGCGCCTGATTCTCGAGCGCGCCGGCCACGACGCGCCCGACGGCGACGACGTGCTGACCCTGGTCGCCCCCGGCCTCGAGAAGACGATCGCCATTCCGCGCCACGGCATCGCCGCGGCGATCGACCGCTTCCAGACCAGGCTGCTCGGCGGTGCCCTGCTGGTGCTCGCCGGCGGGGTCCTGCTGGCCGGCCTGCTCGCCCATCGCGTGACGTCACCGCTGCGCGAGCTCGGCGCGGCGGCGCGGCAGATGGCGGCCGGCGCCCTCGGCGTGCAGGTTGCGGTGGCGCCTGGCGGCGAAGTGGGAGCGACGATCGCCGCCTTCAACCGCATGTCGGCGGATCTCGCCGCGCTCGACGCCGAGGCGCGGACGATGCGCGAGCGGGCGCACCTGGCCGAGCTCGGCGAGGTCGCGCGTGGCCTCGCCCACACCCTGCGCAACCCGCTCCACGGCCTCGGCCTGGCGGTCGACGAGTTGGCGGCCGGCGCGACGCCCGGCGACGAAGCGGCGACGACCGCCGCCGCGGCGCGCGCCCAGATCGGCCGCCTGGACCGCGCGATCCGGGCATTGCTCGCGCTCGCCGGCAACGGCGGCAGCGCCAGCGAGGAGGTGGTCGACGTCGGCGGGCTGGTGCAGGGTGTGGCGCTCGAGGCCCTGCAGGATGCCCGCGGACGCGTTGCCGTCGAGGTCGAGATCGCCGCCGCGGAGGCTTGCACCCTGCGTGGCGTGGCCGCCGAGCTGCGAGCGATCGTCCAGGCGCTGATCGTCAACGCCGTCGAGGCGAGCCCGGACGGTGCCGCCGTTCGCGTGCGTCTGGCACCGGGCACGGCGGGCGGCGTCGCGCTGACGGTTGCCGACGAGGGCTGCGGGCTGCCACCGCAGGTGCGGGCCAGGCTGTTTGCGCCGCACGTCACCACCAAGCCGGCGGGCTCCGGCATGGGGCTCTTTCTCGCCCACCGTCTCGCCACCAGTCGCTACGCGGGCACGCTGGCGCTCGCCGAGGGGCGGCCAGCCGGCACGACCGCGACGCTCACGCTGGCCGACCGCCAGCCGGGTCCGGCGATGGGAGGTGCGGCGTGAGCGGCGTTGCCGGCGGTGGCGGCGGCGGTGGCGCGCGCATCCTGCTGGTCGAAGACGAGGCGGCGCAGCGCCGGCTGCTGGCCGGGCTGCTGCGCGGCGTCGGCTACACGGTGGCGGAGGCCGGCGACGTCGCGGCGGCGCGCGCCGAGCTTGCGCGGGCTCCCGTCGATCTCGTGCTCACCGACTGGCAGCTGCCGGACGGCGATGGGCTCGGTCTGCTGCGCGAGCTGCGGGCCGCCGCCGCCGGTACCGGCGGTACCGGCGAGGGCCGCGACCTCGCGCTGGTGATGGTCACCGCCTACGGCACCATCGCGCACGCCGTCCAGGCGATTCGCGCCGGCGCCGACGACTACCTGGCCAAGCCGTTCGAGCGTGACGCCCTGCTTCTGACCCTCGAAAGGGCGCTCGCCAAGCGCCGGCTCGAATCGGAGAACCGACGCCTCACCGCGGCCCTCGGGGAGCGCGATCGGCTGGTCGACCTGGTCGGCCGCGCCCCGGCGATGCAGGCCCTGTTCCGCCGGGTCGAGCGCGTGGCCGGCACGGCAGCCGCCGTCCTTCTCACCGGCGAGAGCGGCACCGGCAAGGAGCTGGCGGCGCGGGCGCTCCACGCCCTGTCGCGCCGCGCCGACGGACCCTTCGTCGCCCTGAACTGCGCGGCGGTGCCGGAGGGGCTGTTCGAGGCCGAGCTGTTCGGCGCCGAGAAGGGGGCGTACACCGGCGCCGACCGCAGCCGGAGCGGCAAGTTCGAGGCGGCGGCCGGCGGCACGCTGTTCCTCGATGAAATCGGCGAGCTGCCGCTGCAGATCCAGCCGAAGCTCCTGCGGGCGCTCCAGGAGGGCCAGGTGGTGCGCGTCGGCGGCCACCGCGAGATTTCAACCGACGTGCGCATCGTCGCCGCGACCAACCGCGACCTCGCTGGCGAAGCGGCTGCCGGGCGCTTTCGCGAGGACCTCTTCTACCGCCTCAACGTGGTGCCCATCCGCCTACCGCCGCTGCGGGAGCGGCGCGAGGACATTCCCCTCCTCATCGAGCACCTGACCGCGCGCGCGGCACGGCGGCACGGCCTGCCCCTTTGTCGCTTCCCGGCGCCGGTGATGCGGCGTTTGCTCGACCACGCCTGGCCGGGCAACGTCCGCGAGCTCGCCAATGTCGTCGAGCGGCTGCTCCTCCTCGCCGAGGGAGATGCCTGGAGCGACGAGGACCTGCCGGCCGAGCTCAAGAGCGAGGCGCCGGCGGAGAGCGGCTTTGCCCTGCCACCGGCCGGCATCTCATGGGAGCGTCACGAGCGCGACCTCTTAAGGCAGGCCCTCGAGCTCGCCGGCGGCAACCGCGCCCGCGCCGCCCGCCTCCTCGACCTGCCGTACAAGGCGTTCCTCTACCGGTTGCAGAAGCACGGACTGGCCGTTCCCGACGTCGTGTAGCCGCGGCTCGCCGCGAGGGGTATCTTCCGCGCGATGGCCAAGCCCTCGCCGCGCGGCGTCACGATCTGGTTGCTCAAGCTGGCGGTGATGGCCGGGGTGCTCTGGTTCGTCCTCCACCGGATTGCCTGGGACGACCACGTCGTCGTCCGCCCCGGTCCTCCCGCGGTCACCGAGCTCCAGCCGGGCGTGCGCACCCTGCTCGCCAACCTCGACCAGGGCCTTTTCGGTTGGGCTCTCCTCCTCGCCGGGCCGCCGGTGTTCCTGATGACCGTGCGCTGGCGGATCCTGCTGCGTGCCGCGGAGGTCGCGGTGCCGTTTCGCGAGATCGTGCGTCTCACCTACCTCGGGAACTTCTTCAACCTCTTCGTCCCCGGCGGCACCGGCGGTGACGTGATCAAGGGCTTCGGCGTCGCGCGCACGACGTCGCGCAAGGCCGAAGCGGTGGCGACGATCCTCGCTGACCGCGCGTGCGGGCTGGTCGGCCTGACCGTGATGGCGGCCGTGGCAGTGCTCTTTCGCTTCGCGCAGCTCGGCAGCCTGGCGCGTTGGATCGGTACCTTCCTCGTCCTGCTGGCCACCGGCATCCTGCTCTACCTCTCACCCTGGGTGCGTCGGGTCGCCCGCATCGACCGTCTGATGGCGCTGCTGCCGGCGCCTCTGCGTCGCTTCGACGAGGCCATGGTGGCTACCCTACGCCGGCCGCGCGCCCTGCTCACCGCAACGGCGCTCACCATCGTGATGCAGGCGACGGTGATCACCGCCATCTCCTTCGGTGGCCGCGCGCTAGGCATCCGAGCGAGTCTGCCCGACTACTTGGTGCTGGTGCCAATCGGCTACCTGGTCAACACCCTGCCGCTGTCGCCCGGCGGCTTTGGGCTGATGGAGGCTGCGTTCCAGCAGCTGTTCGCCGAGGCCGGCCTGGCGACTCCGACGCAGGGCTTCCTGCTCGGCCTGCTGGTGCGCTCCATCGGCCTGGTGTGGAGCCTGCCGGGTCTCGTCGCATGGCTTGTACCCGCCAGCCCAGCACCCGCCGACTGAAGCGCGTCCCGCGAGCCTCCCCATCTCGGCACTCGGTTCCCGATTTGGGGAGATCTCCGGCCGTTTGGAGCCCGGGAGCGGGCCCCCAAGCGACTCGACCCGGTGGCACGGCGGTTGCTCTCTGACTCCGGCGTGGCTGCCGCGCTTCGCGTCGTTCGGGGTACAGCAGCCGAACCGAAACCACGCATCCAAGGAGAGGCCCCATGTTCGAGACCCGTCGCGCATTCACCCCTTACCTGTCCCTCGGCCTGGCCCTGATTGCGGGCTCCCTGCTGGGCGGCGCCGCCGCCGCGGCCGAGCTCGACGAGCACGCCACGCGTCTGCTGGTCGTGGCCGACGCGGCCGACGGCGCCACGCCGCAGAGCTTCGAGCTCGATGAGCTCAGCGAGGGCCAAGCCCAGCAGTTCACCACCGACGCCGGCACCAAGGTCGTCGTCACCCGCACCGCCGATGGCTACGACGTCGACATCGACGGCGACAAGAGCTCGGTCAAGCTCGCGCTGCCCGAGGTCGAGCCCGGCGAGGACGGGGCCGCAGGGCCGCATACCCGCGTCATCGTGCACCAGGAGCGCCACGGCGACGCCGCCGCGGCCCAGGCCTACGCCTTCGTGGTCACCGACGACGCCAGCCGCGACGCGGTGGTGACCGAGATCAGCCAGGTCCTGGTCGGTGGCGACGGCGAGACCAACGTTCTCGTGACCCCCGGCGACGGCAAGCACGTGCGCGTCGTGCGGGTGCTCGGTGGCCAGCACGCGGGCGCCACCGCCGAGGGTGCCAAGGCCCAGAAGATCGTCATCATCGAGCGCAAGACGGAGAGCAAGCCGGCCGGCGACGACCAGCACTGACCGCTGGCGACACCTGGTTGGCCGTGGGGCCGCTCGTCCCTGGTACTGGGGCGGCGGCCCCGTTTCATTGGCGGCTCATCCCGAGCGGCTCGGCCCGGGTCTTGACTCGATGCTTTAAGAGCATAGACTGGAGTCGCTAACTACTTCGGAGGATCCCGACCATGTCGCGACCGCAACCGTGGGTTCCGCTCGTCCTCGCCAGCGCTCTCGTCGCCATCCCGGCGACGGCGGGCGTCGCGCCAAACGGCAACACCTTCCCCGTCGGCAACCGCGCCCCGGTGGCGCAGGTCAACCCGACCGCCGCCTTCGCCGCGAGCGGCGAGGCCGTCGTGGTCTGGGAGCATGCCAAGCTCGGCATCGTCGGCCAGTGGCTCGACGCCAGTGGCAAGCCTGATGGCCGTCCGGCCGTCCTGGTCGCCAACCTCGGCCTGCCGCGCCTGCCGGGCGAGGGTGACGTCGTTACGAGGAAGGAGCCGGCGGCGGTCTTCCTCGCCAATGGCGACCTGCTGGTGGCGTGGACCGAGGAAAAGGCGCACCTGCGATCGGCGCCGTTCATCGAGGTCCGCGAGGTCAAGGATCGCGACGTCCTCTACCAGCTGTTCGACCGCAACCTGGTCGCCAAGGGCGAGCGCCGCCCGGCCCACGGGACGTCGCCGCTGTTCGAACAGCGGCCGGTGCTCGTCGCCCAGGAGGCCGGCGCGGTGATCGGTTACCGGGCCAGCAGCACGGGCTCCGACCGCGACCTGGCGGGTGCGCTCGCCGCCCAGCTCCTGGCGGCCGACGGCGCCTGGCGTCTGCCGCAGGCGATCACCATCGCCGACCAGGCCGCCGCCAACCTGGCGCTCGCGGTCGCCGCCGACGGCACCATCGCCGCCGGCTTCGAGGCCTGCTGCGACGCCAACGATCTCGGCGCCTACCTGCGGCTGTACACCGCCGCCGGGGCTGCCAAGGGTGCTGCGGTGCAGGTCAACACGACCACCTTCGGCCGCCAGCGGCGGCCGGTGCCGGTGGCCAACCCCGGCGGCTGGCTGGTCGCCTTCCAGGGGGCGCTTGCCGCCGACACCCGCGCCTTCTCGATCTACGGGCGGCAGTTCGACGCCAATGGCGCGGCGAACGGCAGCGAGATCCAGCTGTCGAGCGGCGACACCTACACCCAGCTCGCCCCGCGCCTCACGGCGCTGCCCAGCGGCCACTACTTCCTGCTGTGGATGGCCTGGAAGGACGACAACTACTACAACGTCCGCGGTGTCGAGCTCGACGCCGCCGGCGCGCGCATCGGCGACGAGGCGTGGCTGAGCCAGGGCACGGTCCGGCGCGACAGCCACGCGGCCCTCGCCGCCGCGGGCAACCGCCTGCTGGTGGTCTGGCCGCGCACCCCGCCGCCGCACTCGTCGGCGATCGCCGCCCGCTTCCTGACCGCCGAGTAGCCACTTCCCATCCAACCGGCGCCAACGGGGTGGTCCACCGCACGGTGGCCACCCCGTTGCCGCGCCTGGAGCCGGCCCGCGCGGCGGCCCGTCGACCAGGCTGTGCGAAACTCCCGCTCCCGCTCGGCCCTGCCCCGCGCTTGCATCCCGCCATGGCTCACACTCTGCCCCTCGTCCTCGGCATCGAGACGTCCTGCGACGACACCGCCTGCGCCTTGGTCGACGGCGCGGGAGTCGTGCTGGCGTCGGTGGTGTCGAGCCAGCTGGCGGCCCATCGGCCGTACGGTGGCGTCGTGCCCGAGGTGGCTTCGCGCGAGCACCTGCGCAACTGGCCGACGGTGTCGGCCGAGGCGTTGGCGGCGGCGGGGATCGAGCTCGCAGCGGTCGACGTCGTCGCTGCCACCCGCGGGCCCGGCCTCGTCGGCGCGCTGCTGGTCGGTCTCTCGCTGGGCAAGGCGATTGCCTATGCCCTCGGCCGGCCCTTCCATGCCGTGCACCATCTCGAGGGGCACCTGTACTCGCCCTTTCTCGCCGCCCCGGGAGAGCCGGCGGTACCGGTGCCGAGCTCCTTCGTCGCCCTGGTGGTTTCCGGTGGTCACACCAACCTCTTTGCGGTCGACGGCGCCCGCGTCGAGACCCTGGCCGAGACGCGTGACGACGCCATGGGCGAGGTCTTCGACAAGGTCGGCAAGCGGATTGGCCTCGCCTACCCACAGGGGCCACGGGTCGACGCGCTGGCGGAGACCGGTGACGCCGGCGCGTGGCCGTTCGCGCTCGCCAGAATGAGTGATGGTGGGCTCGACTTCTCGTTCTCGGGGCTGAAGAGCCAGGCCATCCTCGAGATCGAGAAGCTCGGGTTGGAGCCTTTGCCGCCCGAGCGGGCAGACGACGACGCGGCGGTTGGACCGGCGGTGCGCGACCTTCTGGCTGGCTTCCGGGCGGCGGCAGTGGCCCAGGTGGTCGACCGCCTCGACCGCCTGCACGCCGCCCGCGGCTTCTCCTGCTTGGCGGTCTCGGGCGGCGTGGCGGCCAACCGCCTGCTGCGCCGCGAGCTGGTCGCCTGGGGCGGGCGGCGCGGCGTCGACGTGCGTCTCGTGCCCTTGCGCTACGCCGGCGACAACGCCGCCATGATCGCTTACGCGGCGCTGCTTCGTCACCGCCTGGGCCTGGCCGATGACCCGCGCACGGCGGAGGCGGCAAGCCGCATCCCGCTGTGAAAGAGTAGCCGGCCCCGTGCCGCATCCGCCGTCCCACATCCGCAACTTCTCGATCGTCGCCCACATCGACCACGGCAAGTCGACGCTGGCCGATCGCATTCTCGAGGCCACCCACGCGGTCTCGGAGCGCGAAATGATGGCCCAGGTCCTCGACGACATGGACATCGAGCGCGAGCGCGGGATCACCATCAAGGCGCGCGCCGTGCGCCTGGCGTATCGCGCCGCCGACGGTGAGGACTACGTCTTCAATCTGATCGACACCCCTGGCCACGTCGACTTCAGCTACGAGGTCTCGCGCAGCCTCGCCGCCTGCGAGGGCGCCCTTCTGGTGGTCGATGCCGCCCAGGGGGTCGAGGCGCAGACGCTCGCCAATGCCTATCTCGCCACCGACGCCGGCCTGGCTCTCATCCCGGTGATCAACAAGATCGACCTGCCTGCCGCCGACCCCGAACGGATCAAGGAGCAGGTCGAGCAGGTCGTCGGCATCGACGCGAGCGATGCGCTGCTCGTCTCGGCGAAGCAGGGGATCGGCATCACCGACGTCCTCGAGCGCATCGTGCGTGACATCCCGGCGCCGGCGGGCGACCCTGGGGCGCCGCTCCAGGCCCTCCTCTTCGACTCGTGGTACGACCCGTACCGCGGCGTTGCCTGTCTGGTGCGGGTGGTCGCCGGCCGGCTGCGGCGCGGCGAGCGCGTGCAGTTCATGGCCTCCGGCAGCGTCTACACCGTCGACGAGCTCGGCACCTTCCATCCCAAGCCCAAGGTGACCGACGAGCTCGGTGTCGGCGAGGTCGGCTATGTCTTCGCCGGCATCAAGGACTTGAGCCTGGCCAAGATCGGCGACACCCTGACTCACCCAGACCGACCGACGGCGCAGCCCTTGCCGGGCTTTCGTGAGGTCAAGCCGATGGTCTTCGCCGGGCTCTACCCGGTGACCGCCGACGAATACCAGCGTCTGCGCGACGCGGTCGACAAGCTGCGCCTGAACGACGCCTCGTTCAGTTACGAGCCGGAGAGCTCGGGCGCCCTCGGCTTCGGCTTTCGTTGCGGCTTCCTGGGCCTGCTGCACATGGAGATCATCCAGGAACGGCTGGAGCGCGAGTTCAGCCTCGACCTGATCACCACCGCGCCCGGCGTGCGCTACCTCGCGCACCTGAAGGACAGCACGGTGGTCGACGTCGACAGCCCGTCGCGCCTGCCCGAGGCGGTGCGCCTCGACTTTCTTGAAGAGCCCTACATTCAGGCGACGATCGTCACCCGCGCCGAGTACGTGGGCGGCTTGCTCCAGCTTGCTGAGGAGCGTCGTGGCAAGCAGAGGAACCTCCGCTACTTGTCAGCGGACCGCGTGCTGATCGAGTACGACTTCCCGCTCGCCGAGGTGATCCTCGACTTCTACGACCGTCTGAAGTCGCTGTCGCGGGGCTACGCCTCGTTCGACTACAACCTCTCGGGCTACCAGCGGAGCGAGCTCGTCAAGCTCGACATCCTGGTCAACGGCGAGGCGGTCGACGCGCTGTCGCTGATCGTCCACCGCGACACGGCCTACCAGAAGGGCAAGACGCTGACCGAGAAGCTGGCGGAGCTGATCCCGCGCCAACTCTTCGAGGTGGTGGTGCAGGCGGCGATCGGCTCGCGGGTGATCGCGCGGGCGGCGATCCGCGCCGCCGGCAAGAACGTCATCGCCAAGTGCTACGGCGGCGACATCAGCAGAAAGCGCAAGCTCCTCGAGAAGCAGAAGGAAGGCAAGAAGCGGATGAAGCGCGTCGGCCGCATCGACATTCCGCAGGAAGCGTTCCTGGCCGTGCTGCAGACCGGGCAGAAGTCGAAAACCGAAGGCTGACGGTCGCCGCGCGACCGCCAGCCCCGCGATGCCTACTTTCGGCGCGCGAAGCCGGTCACCACGTAGGTGCCGGCGCGCTGGTCGCGCTTGAGCTTGATGACCTGGTTCTTCTGCGCGTCTTCGAGCAGCTCGGAGAACGTCGAGTAGCCGAAGTAGCCCTCGTTGAACGACGGCTTCTTGCGCTGCATCGTCTGCTTGATCATCGAGCCCCAGAGCACGTCCTTGTTCTCGCGCTTCAAGGCCAGGATGGCGTCGACCATCAGGCTGAACGCCTCGGTCTGCTTCTTCGACAGGCCGGCGACCTGCGGCGTTGGGCCCTGGCGGTCCCGCCAGACGTCCTCGTAGAAGATGAACTCGTCACAGTTGTCGATCAGCAGTGCGGACGAGGAGTTCTTGACGCCGACGCCGATGACGCTCTTGTTGTTCTCCTTGAGCTTCGACACCAGGGGCGAAAAGTCGCTGTCGCCCGACATGATGACGAAGGTGTCGAGGTGCTCCTTGGCGTAGCAGAGGTCCATGGCGTCGACCACCATCTTGATGTCGGCGCTGTTCTTCCCCGAGTACGACTTCTGCGGGATGTCGATCAGCTCGATCGCTGCCTCGTGCAGCGCCCGTTTGTGGTCGCTGTAGCGCTCCCAGTCGGCGTAGGCGCGCTTGACGATGATCTTGCCCTTCTCGAGCAACCGCTCGAGCACGAGGTGGATGTCGAACTGCTTGATCGCCGAGTCGCGAACGCCGAGAGCGATGTTCTCGAAATCGCAGAACAGCGCGATCTTCCGCTCTTCGTTCGAGCCGGCGGCGCGCATCGGCAGGTAGACGTCGGGTGAGTAGCTGGGGGCGGCATAGGCGGGTTCCGAGAGCACGGGCGGTTGCTCGAAATCCTCCTCGTCCTCCTCCTCGTGCCGTTCGACACGCGCCGGGCGACCGCCGCGCGACCGATGGCTGGCGGCTGGGGCCTCGCGGGTGACGCTCGGCGGGGCGGGAGCCGCGGCGACCGGCGCTGGCGTAGCGACCGGGGTCGACGACGGGGTAGCGACCGCCTCGTCGGCGGTGCCAGCCGCGGCGCCGCCAGCGCCTGCCCCGCGACGGCGGCGGCGACGGCGGCGGCGGCGGCCGGCGGCTGCCACCTCGGCGGTCTCGCCGGTTTCGGGCGCTTCGGCGCCTTGGTCGCCGTCGGCGTGCTCGACCTCGCCGTTCTCCCCNNCTCCCTCCACCTCGCTGTCGTCGTCGTCGTCCTCGAAGCTCTCGGGGTCGAAGACGCGGAACGGCGGCGCGCTCACGCGGGGCTCCTCGCTCGTCGTCGGCTCGATGGCAACTGGTTCAGGCGGCGACCACGAGGTGTCGCTGCTCGACAACAGGTCATCGCCGGCGGGCGGCGCCGGCGCTTCCGCCTGGCGGCCGTCGGCTGGCTCCGTGCCGTCGGCGTCGGCCGGTGGGCGCAGCCACCACGGGCTCATCGTGCCACCGCCGGGTTGTGGTTGGACATTGCGGACTCGATCATCAGGAAGCTCCTACGCCCGGTGGGCGTCGATGGCGGCCAGGCGCTCGATCCCCGGGGCCCGTGACGCCGGAGGCGGCGACAGACGGGCGGCACCGTTCGTCACGGGCGGCGTCAGGAGGTCGACGCGGCGGCCACGGCGGCGGGGTGGAACCGAGAGCGGGCCGGTGGGGCGGCGGATCCGGAGCCCGAGTGGCTGGACCCGCGCCCCATGGCGCAAGGAGCTCGTCGCGGCAATCGCGTCCCGCTCGCGCGGGAACGCCATGCACGCCACAGAGCTCACATCGAGGGCTAGTGTAGCATCCCGACCGCGTCCTTCCGGTGAGCCGTCCGACGCGTCGAACGCCCGCGCTCGCCCCGCAAACCCGCCCATGTCTCCCTCTAGCCCCGGCCGCGACCGCCGTCTAGCGCTCCTCGTCACCGGCGCCTCCGGCATGTTGCTGCCGCGCCGGGCCCTGACGGTGCTGGCTCGTCATCCCCGCATCGGCCGCGTGCACCTGGTGGTGTCTCGCGGCGGCAGCCAGGTCCTGCAGCACGAGCTCGGGCGGTCGTCGACCGGCGCCGCCGATCTGGTCGCCGCCGCCGAGCTGTCGGCCGAGGAAGCGGCGCGGGTGGTCGTCCATCGTGACAACGAGCTCGACGCGCCGATCTCGTCGGGCTCGTATCGCCTGGCGGCCACCGTCGTTCTGCCGTGCAGCGGCGGCACCCTCGGCGCGTTGGCGGTTGGCACGGCCTCGACCCTCGTCCACCGCGCCGGGGCGGTGGCGCTCAAGGAGGGCTGGCCGCTCGTTCTCGGCTTCCGGGAGACCCCGCTCAATCTGGTGCACCTCGAGAATCTCCGCCGGCTGGCCTACGCCGGGGCGGTGATCCTGCCGCCGATTCCGACCTTTTACCTCGGCGGCGAGGACCTCGACCGTTTCGTCGACGCCTACGTCCTGCGGGTGCTCGACCACTGCGGCCTCGAGCTGCCCGCCCCCGACCTGCGCTGGCGCGGGTCGGAATAGTCGGCGGGCACGCGCGCGCCATGGAGCTGCGCCTCTGCCATCGTTGCCATCTGGCGACCGCCTCCGGCACGGTGTGCGCGAGCTGCGGCGGGCCGTTGGTGCTCGCCGACCAGAGCGCCTTCCTCGGTCAGTCGTTCGGCAAGTACCGCCTCGACGCGGTGATCGGTGCCGGCGGCATGGGCGTCGTCTACCGCGCCACCCACGCCACCCTCGGCCGGCCGGTGGCGCTCAAGATCGTTCTTCCCGAGCTGCGCGACGACCGCTTCCAGAAGCGCTTCGCCCGCGAGGCCCAGCTCCTCGCCGAGCTGAAGCACCCGAACATCGTCGAGGTCTACGACTTCGACGTCAGCGCCTGGGGCATCCCCTACATCGTCATGGAGTACCTGCCGGGGGCCTCGGTGCGCCAGATCCTGGCCCAACCCGGTCCGCCACTCGACCTCGCTGACTGGGCGCCGCTGTTGCGCGACGTCGCCGCCGCCCTCGACTACGCCCACCGCAAGGGCGTCGTCCATCGGGACCTGAAGCCCGAGAACCTGTTCGTCGCCAGGTATGACGAGCGTCTGGTGGCCAAGGTCCTCGACTTCGGCATCGCCCGCATCCTGCGCAGCGACGACGAGCCCGAGGTGACCCAGATCACCCGCAGCGGGGCGATGGTCGGCACCATCAACTACCTGTCGCCGGAGCAGCTGTTGGGCGAGCCGGTGGGACCGGCGTCGGACCAGTACGCCCTCGCCCTGACGATCGCCGAGCTCGCCCTCGGTCGGCCGGTGCGCGCCGGCAAGAGCCTGGGGGAGATCGCCCGCGACGTCACGCGTCCGCTGCCGGAGGCGAGCTTCGTCGGCGCCGCAGCCCGCGAGCCGGTGCGCGCCGCCTTGCGTCGGGCGACGGCGCAGCGGCCGGGAAAACGGTTCGCCTCGGCGAGCCAGTTGGTCGCAGCCCTGGGTCTGCCTTCGGTGGTGTCTGACGACCGACTGCGTCAGCGGGTGCTGGTGCGGCTGCTGCCGTCCGGGCCGACCGCCGAGTCGACCGCCGAGACCGGGTCGCGCCCGACCGGGTCGCACCCGACCGGGTCGCGCCCGACCGGGTCGGCCACCACCGCGACCGCCGCCCGGGAGGGGGCAGCGACCACGGCCCTGCCGCGCGCGACTCGCGAGGCGCCCAGTCCGGCGACCGAGATCCTGTCCGTGCCGCACCGCCCCGGCGGGGCCGGCGAACACCGCCGCACCGGAACAAGGACCCCCGGCCCGCGATGGCGCCGGCTTCTGACGGGCATGCTCGCCGTGGCCGCGGTTGCCGCGGTGGTGGTGGTCGCACGCATGAGCGAGGCGCCGGGCGTCCCGGCCTCGGCACCGACGGCGCCCGCCCGACCCTTGCTCGAGCTGCGCGGCTCGCTGCCGGTGCCGGCAGACGCCTACGGCATCCTCGACCGCGGCGATCGCGCGACCTATCTGCTGGCCGGACCCGACTGCGTCTACCAGGCGAGCACCGCCCCCGGAGGCACGGCGGTGCGGGTGCCCCTGGGCGGCGCGGAGACGCTCGGCAGCCGCGGATTCGGCACCTTGTTCCTGCGCCAGGGGCGGTCCGTCGGCACGCGCACCTACGTCGGCAGCGAGGCCGACGGCACTTGGGCGGCGGGCCTGCCGGCGGCGGCAGAGCGCGGGCGCTGGGTGCTGTCGGCGGCCGGTACCGAGCTCGCGATCCTCACTGCCGACGAGATCCTGCTGGCGGNNCCAGGTCGCGACCCGGATCGCCGCTCCGGCGGGCGGTTGGGATCGCGCGCGGGGCAGCGATCTCGCGGCCCTGGCGCGGGTGCCGATCGCCGTCTCGCGGCGCTATCTCGCAGTGGTCGACGGCGGGGCGCTGCACGTCTACGCGACGGCGACTGGCCGGGCTCTCGTCGCCTGGCCGTTCAGCGAGCCGGCGGTCACCGCCCTGGCGATCGACGACGGCTGGGGCCAGGTGGCGATCGCCGGCTGGTTTCCTGAGGCGCGTGTCTTCCCGGTGACGCCCGGGCCCGGTGCCTGGACCGTGCCGACCCGCGGCCGGACCCCCGCCCTGGCGTGGATCGGCGACCACCCGACGCTCGCCGTCGGTGATGACGCCGGCATCCGCCTGGTGCGCGCCGGGCGCGAGGTCGCCGTCTGGAGTGGCGCGCCCGCGTCGCCCGCCCATGGCGACGACCTGCTGTTCACCGGCGACGAGCTCCTCGCCCTCGATCGCGAGTCTCACCTGCTCCACCGCTTCGGCTACCACGCCGCCGCCGCCGAGCCGGCGATCGAGCTGAGCGCCGACCCGATCTGGGCCGTCGCCAGCGACGACGGGCAGGTCGCCGTGCCGGCCACCGCGCCGCGCGTCTACGTCGGGGGCGGCGGTGCCGACGGACGGCTCTACGTCTACGACGCGGCCACCCGGAAGGCGACGGCGCATCCGCTGCACGACCTGGGGATCACCGCCCTCGCCACCGACGGCCAGGCGCTCGCCTCGGCCTCCGACGACAAGTCGATCGCGGTCCGCGCCCTGCCCTCGCTCGAGGTGGTCTGGCGCAGCCAGGCGCACGGCTTCCTGGTCAACCACCTGCGCCTCGCGGGTACGCCGCTCAGCCTGTGGTCGGCGTCTTCGGACGGCACCGTGAAGCGTTGGGGCTGGCCGCAGCTCGGCAACGGCGAGACGGTGGCCGACCGTGAGCGCATCGGTGAGCGCCTGTCGTTCCAGTCGTTGTGGGTCGCCCCGGCCGGCGACCGCCTGCTCGTCGGCAGCTGGCAGTCCCGTCTGCTTGACCTCGAGCGCGCCACCGACGGCTCCTGGCAGAGCCACCTCGTGGCGGTCGAGAGCCCGATGATCTACTCGATGGCGCCGGTCGCGAGCCTCGGCGCCGTGCTCCTCGTCGGCGCCGAGCCGCCGCACGAGATCTATCTCTACAGCCTCGCCTCGCGTCGCCTCGCCCGCCTCGAAGACCTGGGCGCCCTCGGTTGGTGGGCGGTCGCCGCCGGCGATCGCGTCTACGTCGCTGGCCTCGGTGGCGTGCTGGTCTACGACTTCGCCCCGGCGGCTGCAACGTCGGCCAACCCGGCGGCTCGCTACCGCGTGGCGCGCAACGTCGACAGTGACTTCAGCATGCTGCTCGCCGGCGCCGCCCTGGGCAGCGATCGCCTCGCCCTCGGCAGCGACGACGGCCGCCTGCAGATCGTGCCGACCGCATCCCTGACGGCGCCGGCCCGCGAGCTCGCGCTGCCCTTCACCCCCGAACGACCCCGGAGCTGACCCCATGTCGCGACCCGCCGCCCTGTTCCTCCTGACCGCCATCGCCTGGGGTTTGCCGCTCGCGGGCGCCGCTCCACCAGCGAGCCCGCCGCCCGCCGCCAAGGGCGTGCATACGCTCTATCTCGTGCGCCATGGTGCCTACGACAGTGACGACCCCCGCGACGCCGCCGTTGGCAAGGCGCTCCTGCCGATCGGCGTCGCTCAGGCGCGTCTGCTCGGCGCTCGTTTGCATGGCATGCCAGTGGCGTTTACCGCGCTCCTCGCGAGCCCGCTCACCCGCGCCCGCGAGACCGCGACGGTGATCGCCGAGGACCTGCCCGGGCTGTCCCTGACGATTGTCCCCGAGCTCGCCGAGTGCACCCCGCCGACGCGGCGGCAGGACATCATGGCCGAGGAAAAGCCCGCGGATCTCGCCGCCTGTCGCGCCCAGCTCGAGAAGGTCTACACGACCTACTTCACGTCGACGCCAGAGGCTGACCGCGCCGACCTGCTGGTCTGCCACGGCAACGTCATCCGCTACCTGGTGACCAAGGCGCTCGCGGTCGACCCCGAGGCCTGGCTCGGCATGTCGATCGGCCAGGCCAGCCTGACGACGATCGCCATCGGCCCCGACGGCGCGCCGCACGTGCTCGCCGTCGGCGACGTTGGCCACCTGCCTCCCCGTCTGCAGACCGGGGCGTACTCGAATCCGGAGCGCGATCTCGTGGTGCCGACGAGCGCGGCGGCCGTGGCCCGGCCCTGACCAGCGTCAGGCCCGGGCGGAGCCGCCCGCCGCCGCGTCAGCCGAGGTATTTGGCCGCCAGCACCTGCCGGTGATGGCGTTCGTGGCCGGCGAGGATGAAGGGGAAGGCGCGGACGCGGAACAGATTGCCCGAGGCGGTCCCGGTGCGCTCCCAGGCCTCGGCCGAGAGGCTGCGAAACAGACGCAGGTTGCCCTCGCGCACCACCGCGAGCTCGGCCACGAGGTCCGCGAGGGGTCGCCGGTCGGCCTCGGCGGCGGCGGCGAAGACGTCCTGGTCCATGCTCGGAACGTCACCGCCGCCACTGCGCGCGATGTGAAACGCCCGGTAGCCGAAGACGCGCTCGCCATCGAGGACGTGGCCGATCACCTCGCGGATGCTCCACTTCCCCGGGGCATAGCGGTAGGTCTCGCGCTCGGCGGGGAGGTCGGCGAGAAGTCGCTGGGTCGCCGCCAGCTCGTTGGCGAGGGTCTCGAGGACGTCACCGTCGGGAACCTGGTCGATGTAGGTGAAGTAATAGGCGACGGCGTCGCCGACCTGGGGACGAGGAAGGGAGCTCATGCGCGAATCCTATCGGCCAGGCGTGGCGGCGGCCAGGCCCGACGGGTCCAGCCGCGCCGCTAGTCCTGATCGTGCGCTTCGCGCACAGGCCTTCGGCCGTCGGTTCGGCAGCGCAACTTCCTGGCGCTAGTGCCCGGGGAACGCGGACGTGTCGGCCACGCCGAGCAGACTGCCCGCGGGCTTCTCGTAGCGGCGCTCCGTGCCGTGCTCGAGGTCGCGCACGGTGATCTGGCAGGCGAGGTCGGTGACGGCGCCGTAGAACACCCAGTCGGCACCGTTGACGCCGGCGCCGTCGAGCAGCTTGACGAAGAGCTCGGGGTTGGCCGGGTCGAAGAACCAGAAGTAACCGGCACCCGCGAGGGCACTCGACACCGCCAGGTTGACGCCGTGGCCGTGCCCGTTCGCGCCGGTGCGCTGGTCGGTCCAAGCCACGTCGACCGCGAAGCGGCCGCCACGCAGGCAGAGCACGGTCCCGTCGCCCGCGTCGCAGCTGTCGCCGTTACTGTCGCTGGCGGTGACGGTGACCGCCGCGCTGGCCGCTGACGCACCGAAGTTGTTGTCGGCCACCAGCCAGTAGCGGTAGCTGGCTCCCGGCGTGACGGTGGCATCGCGGTAGCTCGTGACGTCGACCCCGACGCGGGCGATCGCCGACCCGGCGCCGCTGCCGGCCGCCCGATAGACGGCCACGCCGGACTCATTGTCGGCCTCGTCCTGCCAGGTGAGCGCGATGGCGCCGGAGCTCGGGTCCGCCGCCAGGCCGGTCGGCATCGCCGGTGGTGTCGCTCCTGGCGCGCCGTCGGGAATGCGGCCGCCGTAGTACATGCGGTACTCCCCGCCGCTCAGGCGGACGACCGCCGGGTCGATCGGCGCGTGCTCGCTCAGGGTCCACGTCGGATCCTCGGTCAACACCGCCGGCTGCTCTACCGTCCACTGCGAGCCGTCGTGGCTGGTCGCCCGGTAGATGCCGCCGGGCGGCGCGTTGCTGAAGCCCCAGAAGTGGATCTCGCCGCCCTCGACGAAGCCGTTGGCGAGCTGGATCGGTGGTGCCGTCACCAGGTGCTCCTGGTAGACGAAGGCCTTGCCATCGCTGCCGGTGCTGTGGCCGTTGGCGAGCACGCCGTTCTCGACCGCGCCGCCGTAGAGGTGCCAGGTACCCGCGTGGAGCACCGCCGAGGGGTCGAAGAGGTCGACGGCCGTCGCTGGCACCGCGGCGCCCTCGTAGGTGAAGTGGAGGCCGTCGCTGCTCACTGCCGTGTGCGGGCCGGCGTGGGCGGCGATGGCGGTGGTGAAGAAGAGGCGCACGCGGCCGTCGGCGAGGAGGACGACGTCAGGGTCGACCGCCGGTGCGCCGGCTGGCTTGCCGGTGAGGGTCACCACCTTGTAGGTCCAGGTCTGGCCGTCGTCGCTGGCGGCGACGGCAATGTCGTTCTCGACCCCCGGACACCAGGTGACGAAGTAGACGTAGAGCCGACCGTGGTCGTCGACCAGGGCATCGGGGACGCCGGCGGCGTCGGCGAGGATGCGGTGGGTGCGCGTCCAGGTGCGACCGTCCGGCGAGGTCGCCTCGAGCAGCCGCTGGTTCCACGGGCCACCCTCGTCGCCGCCCGCCGGCGGCGTCATCCGCCCGACACAGGGCGTGAAGTCGTTGTCGCCGAGCGGCCAGACGTCGACGGCGGCGAGCGGCGAGGAGCTCGCGACGGCCGTCGCGGAGAGGACGGCAAGCACCGCCCAGGGGCGGGGGCGACGGCGGGTGGCTGCGTTCATGGCGAAGGCTCCGAAGGCAGTGCGATGAGAAGACCCTGCCGGCAGCCAGACGACGACCGGCCGTCGAGGTTTACGGCCCCGACGCGGGACCGGGGCGCAGAGCGCTGGCAGCGGCCAGGATGCGGCGTTGGACGCCGTCGAGCGCCGCCAGTTGCCGGACCTCCATCTCGAGATGGGCGGCGTCCAGACGGCCGCGGGCCGCCGCCACCGCGGCGCCGGCGCGCCGTGCCGCGACGAGGTCGAGGGTGCTCGCCGCGAGCAGCGGGCCGAGTCGCGCCTGGGCGTCGACCAGGGTTGACTGCGCCGCCTGGAGCTCCGGTCGCGCGGTGGCGAAGGCTCCCTCCAGGGCAGCCTGCTGGCCGGTCGCGAGACCGAGCGCGCGCACCAGGGCGGGGTCGCGCCACCAGGTGCCGGAAGGCGTCAGGTTGGTCGGGGGTGGTGGCCCAGCGGGCGTCGTCTTCGGCCGGTCAGCTGGCGGGCTCGGCCGCGCAGGCGCGGGACCCTCCGGCCCCCGCGGCCCTGACGGGTCGCCACTCTCACCACGCTGGCCGCCGCGCTGGCCGCCGCGCTGGCGGTGGAGCTCCGTCAGGCGTTGCCATTGTGCCGGCGTGAGCAGGGCGCGCAGCTCGAGCAGCATCGCCAGATGGTCGCCCTCGAGCTCGGCCCGCGCCGTCGCCAGCTGACGCGCCGCGGCGACGCCGACGGTGACGTCCACGGGCCCGCGGCTGAGCGCGCCATCGAGGGCGGCGGCGGCGGCCGTCACCGTTGCGGTGGCCGCCGTCAGGCCTTGCCGGCGGGTCGTGTAGGTGGTCTCGATCTCTGCCAGTTGGTCGCCGCCGAGCGCGAGCTGTGGCAACAGCGCGCGGTCGGCCCACCAGGGATCGCCGCCGTCGCCATCCTGAGCTGCCAAGCGGACGGCAGCGCCGACGACGAAGGCGATCAAGCACGCGACGCGCCGTCGGGTTGCCGTGGCGTGGCGAGCTCTGCGCGGCGACATGCGGTGGGCGATCCCGGCAATCTCAGGCGGCGCTGCCGACGGCGACCGCAGGTCGCGGCGTCGCGCGGGCAGCAAGCTCTTCGAGGAGCGCCTCGGCGGGTGCGAGGTCGGGCACCAGGGCCGACGGCGCCTCCGGCGCCAGAGCCGACTCCACCCGCCGGAGCAGGGCATCGTCACCCGCTGCCGTCGCCGGCCGATGGGTGACGACGAGGGCGGCGAGCAGACCGCCGGCGAGCGCGCCGGTGGCCCAGGCCCAACGTCGTCCACGACGGCCGGCGAGCGCCCAGCGCAACGCCTCGAGACGGGGTGCGGGTGCGTCGCGGCGCTCGCGCAGGCGGACTCGCTGTCCCTCCCAGAACGCCGCCGGGAGCTCCTCGCCCGCCGCGTTGCGCAGCTCGGCCACCGCCGCGGTCAGCGCCGCGACCTCCGCGGAGCAAAGCGGGCAGCGTCCGAGGTGCTCGCGGTGCGTCGCGGCGGGGTCGGCGAGCAGCGCGGCGAGCTCGGCGGCGGTCAGGTGGGCGTCGTGGCGGCTCATGGCGCGGCTCTCCGCGGGGCAGGTGATGCGTTTGCGGCGTGGCGCAGCTTGGCGACCGCCCGGCTCAGGTGGGCCTTGACCGTGCCGACCTCGAGCTCGAGGACGGCCGCGATCTCGGCGAGCGGCAGCTCCTCGACGAAGCGCAGGCGAAACACCATCTGCTGGCGATGCGGTAGCGCGGCGATGGCGGTGGCGAGCTGCGACGAGCGCTCGCGCGCCAGCAGGTCCTCCTCGGGAGAGGGGCTGGCGTCGCGCAGCCGGTCGAGGCGCGGCGCCAGGGTGGGCTCGTCGTCGTCGCGCTCGGTGCCGAAGCGCAGCAGGCCGCGCCAAAAACGCTGGAACCGGCTCTTGCGCTCGTCGCGCAGGAGGTTGCAGGCGATGCGCAGCAGCCAGCTCTCGAGCGACCCGTCGCCGCGGTAGGCGTCGCGATGGCGCCAGGCGCGCAGGAAGCACTCCTGGGTGAGCGCGTCGGCGCGTTCGGCGTCGTGCACGGCGCCCATGAAGAGGCGGAACAGGCGACGCTGGAACTGCCGCACGACGCCGTCGAAGTCGGCGAGCGCGGCCACCGGCAGCTCGAGGTCGCCCGACCGGATCCGCCCCGACGGCGTGCGCTGCGGGCTGGCTCGAGACAAGGCGGCGGTGTCGGCGGTCATGGGCGTAGTCGAGGAGAGCCAGACGACGGCGGCGGGCGGAGGTTTACCCTACGCTTCTCACCGCTCCCGTGCGTTTTGGAGTCTCGACGGCCGCTGTATCCAACAGCCCGGCATTGCGGCAGAGCTCAACGAAAGACGTCGGCGATGCCCGGGCCGTGGAACTGCTCGTAGCTCGCCACCTTGCCGTCGCGGAACTTCCAGATGAACACCCAGGGGTTCACCGTCGACTTGCCGGTCACCTTGGAACGGCAGCCGAAGGTGCCCATCGACACCACGGTGTCGCCCTGGGCGATGCGCTCGACGGGCGCAAACGACTCGACGTCGACCGAGCTCGCGATGTTGGCGAAGAACCGCGGGACGTTGGCCTTGCCCGAGTAGTCCCCGCCCCACGGCACCACCGGCTCGAAGTGCGCGAGCCAACGGACGTCGTCGGCCAACTGGTCGATGATGTAGGCGATGTCGCCGCGGCCGAAGGCCTCGTAGATCTCGATCACGCGCTGGACGTTCAGTTGCTCGCTCATCTCGTTTCGCTCCTGGCTACTGCGGTGTCTGAGGGTTCAGCAGCAATACGCGCGCCGCCGCCAGCGGGATCGAGTCCTGATTCGCGAGCGGGCGATAAAGTCAGGCGTTACGACAGGCGGTAGTTTGCCGGAGAGAATACTCATGAACCCGCACGCACAGGCTCGACACCGTTTGTCTTCGTTGCATCTGATGGGCCTGGGCCTGCTCTCGGCCTGCGCGTCCGCGCCACCCCCCGCGACGCTGCCGCGGGTTTCGCTCGTCTGCCACCCGGCTGCGATCGCCGCTCGCTTCTCGGCGTTCGGGATTCCGGAGGGCGAGATTCCTCGCGCTGTGGCGCTCAGCGGAGAGGGCACCTACGTGCTCTTCGCGCCGAACCGGCTGCTGCTGGTCAAGCGACCAGGGGCGCAGATGCAGGCGGAGATGACTCTCGGCAAGCCGGGCGAGACCTGGGCCGCGATGGATGTCGATCCCGTCGACGGCGCCCTCTGGGTCGTCTCGTCCGACGACCTCGCCCTGCGCCGGGTGGCGCCGGGCTGGCAGGTGGAGACGGTCGGGCTGGCCGGCGTCGAGGGTGAGGGCGGGTTCTCCCAGGTGCGGGTGGCCGCCGATGCCATCTACGTGACGCCCACCAGCGCCGACGCGGGTGTCTGGCGGGTGAGCCGACAGGGCCGGGTGCTCGCCACCGAGTTCCCGATCAGTCGGCAGGAGATCGACTACGACCGCCCGATCGGCGACCAGCCTGGAGCCGTCGGCGTCCGTCTCGATCGCGACGCGGAGGGGCGGGTGGTGGCGCGGGTGCGCGGAACCGGCGCCGTGCACCGGGTCGACCAGGACGGCGTCTGGAGCCTGGCTCCCGACGACAGCTATACCTCGCTTGCCATCGAGGCCCCGTCGCGGGCGGTCGTCAAGGGCATCGACGTCGGCGGGGCGAATGAGCGCTGGTATCTCGCGGGCGACTCGCCGGGCCGCTTCTTCTGGAAGGGCCAGCCGGCATTTCTCGGCCCGGGCGCCCACGGCCGCGGTGGCAACGACACCTTGCTTCTGCTGCCCAGCCCCGAGGGCGTCCGTGAGGTGCTCGAGACCTGCTTCGGGTCGAGCATCATGGGGATCACCACCAACGCCGACCGCTACGTCGCCTACACCTGGCGCGCCCTGATCTTCGGCGACTTCGCCTCGGCCCCGGACCTGCCGTAGACGAGCCCGCCGGTCGGTCCGGATGGCATCGCGCCAGCCATGAAGAAGTCCCCCATCGACCAGGTCCGCACCGTGCTCGAATCATCAAGTTTGAGCACGTGCAGCGTAAGACGAAGCACGCTTACAGTAGCCGCCTGCTGAAACCTCTTGGATGTCTCAAGTTGCACAAGGGTCATTTGGCTCAATAGTTTGAGCTACAGTCTTGCGCTGTACGCAACAAGTCTTCGACCAAATTCAGCGAACCACCAAGAAGCACTAAAACTATGATGCAAAGTCTTGATTCATAACATCTAACAGCTCCTTCGCTACGAAGTACTTCGGGTGCATGCGTCCATGCTCTCGCAAGATCTTCGCCTTTACGGCAGCATCGACCAACTTCTTCGCCGCCCCGTAGCTCACACTCAGAGCCTGTGCCGCGGCGGGGATCGAGATGAAGGGGGCCACGCTGAGGTGCTCCACCAGTCGTGGTCCGAGCGACGTCTTCCTGGTGCCGGTCAGCCTGGCTCGCCAGTCCTTCTCGAGCTCAAGGAGCCGGGCGGCCCTGGCTACGGCATCGGCGGATTGCACGACTACCCCCCGCAGGAAGAACGAGAGCCACTCTCGAATCTCGCCGCGCAGGCTTACGCCGAGCAGGAGGCCGTAGTACTTGTCTTGCTGCCTCTCAAGGTACGCAGACAGGTACAGCAGCGGCAGCGGCAGGACTCCCCAGTCGACGAGGAGCAAGGGGATCAACAGTCGGCCGAGGCGCCCGTTCCCGTCCAGAAACGGGTGGATAGCCTCGAACTGATAGTGAATCATGGCGAGCTTCACCAGCATCGACCCCGCCGGCGGAGCATTTATGTAGATCTCCAAGGCGTTCAGGCGTTCGGTCATGTCTGGCACCGGAGGCGGGACATAGCGAGCCTCCGATATCGGACATCCTTTCGGGCCAACCCAGTTAGGGACTCTCCGAAACCGTCCCGGGTCCGCAGTCTCTCCGCGGACACCACGGAGCAAGCGCGCATGGACGTCACGAATCAGGCGCAAGCTCACGGGGAGCTCCTCCCGGCGCTTCAGGGCGAATTCCAACGCCTCGACGTAGTTGTGGACCTCTCGGGCATCCGCGCGAGCGCTGCTGGCCGCCGCGGTGTCGTCGTCGTCCCTGAACAGCTTGCCCTGAGCTTCAAACCGATAGAGGCCGGTTAGGGAGGTCTCCGTGCCCTCGATCTTGGACGAGAGCACAGCCTCTCGGCGCATGAAGGGGTTGATGAGGAAATACGGATTCGGCAGGTTCGCCGCCATCCCGCCAAGGCGCCCGAGCGCCAGTGTCGCGGCCTCGACCTCGGCCGCAAGCTTGGCATCGTGCGGGACATCAATTGGAAGGTCGTCGGGAATGAAGGCGAAGTGCTCACCGTCGACTCGAGACAGCGCTCCGGTCCGCTGGCCAAGTAGGTCTTCAGGTCGTGGAGGCATTCGCGGACACTAGTCGATTGCCGGCGGGTAGTCGCGCAGGAGGCGCAGTGCCCGTCCTCGGTCCGTCCAGAGCGGGCGGCGCAAAGGGTGAGTCGTGGGCATTCTCGATCCGGAACAGCCCGAGCGATTCGAGGCTCGGCGATGTCGATGCCCCAAACGGTGCAGAGCCGGGGCCGCACTTGCCCGTCTGAAATTCGCGACCACGGTTCGCGGAGCATTGCGTCACGCAGCCGGCGGTGCCGGGCCTGTCTTTCGTCGTAGGCTCTCGATCCATGAACAAGCCAGCTATTCATGTCGTCTCTCTCGCGGCTCTCATTTGTACGCTCGCCGCGCCCGCATTGGACGCCCAGATCACGGCCTCGCAGGGTGTCGAGACTGTCCCGGAGACCGGCGTTGAAGTGCAGCACTTCGCCTCGCCGATGGTGTTGGACGTGCCGCTGCCGGTGTCGACCATAGCCAGAATGCCGGTAGGCAACATGGTCCGTCTCGGCGATCTCAGCGGCTTCATGTGCGACGATGCCCTGTTCGTCCAGACCGCGGTCCTGAAGAGCACGGGAACGAAGAAGCTCGACAAGGTGCCGCACCAGCGCTACGAGCTTCGCCTCTTCCTCACCGTCAGGAAGCCAAGCCACGACAAGCGAGTAGAGGTGCGAGCACAGCTGCAACAGGGTGGCGCGCCTCTCGGGCGTGTGGCCACGTTCTCGACCGGCATCGAAGAGGGGCAGTCGAAACAGCTCAGCGAGGAACTGCTGCTGCCGGTTGCGGACCTCGGGCGGCTGGCCGCTGGCGATCCGCCGGCAACGCTCAAGCTCACGGTCAGCGCCCGGAACGACTGAGCCCGCCGGCGCCGGCACCCCGGGCGAGGGTTCTCATGCCCAATGCCCCGGGCTATCCGGACCGTCGGGCGCGGATCGGCACGACCTCAGCCGGCTCCTACCCTGCCAGCTCGGCCGCGATCCCGGCTGCCACATGCTCGGCGGGGCGGGGCGATTCGACGGCCGGGTGCGAGTATCGGCGCGTCGCCGCCGCGCAGCGGTGGCCGTCAGCTCCGCCGACTCCCCCGCCGCAAGTTTTCTTCGCGATGTAGCTGTGGCGGAAGTCGTGGATCCGAACGCGGGAATACCGGCGGCTCGGCGCAAGGCAGAACGCATCCGGGCCGCCTCTGCCCTGGCTTGCTCGAGCGTCATCGATCCGCGAGCTTCGCCCGGCGTGTGCGGCGCGGTCTGCGCAGCACTGGCCGACCTGCAACTCCATCAGGATGGGGTCGGACCTGAAAGCGCCGATGTCCGCGATCCGCCGCCGGTCCTTCACGCGGTAGCGGGGGACCCAGACCTTCCGATCGGGCAGTAGGCGAGGCCACCTCCTCCTGCGTATCCCATAGGATCTTCTGCCGATGCCGTGGATAGCCGTCCTTGCCCTCGAAGGTCCTCCCGCTGTGCCTGGCGGCGCGAAGCATCCGGACAGTCAGCAGAGCAGTCGTGCGCTGTCCTCGCCCCTTCGCGGTGACTTCCCTGTGATCTCCCATGCGCGCACCCAGGCGCATTCTGGCGAAGGCGGCGCATGACGCCGCGTCGTCCAAGCCACTGATTCTACGAGCCGGTACATGCCACCAGAGACGCCGCCAACTCAGCTCCGCATCGTGCTCGAAATGATCAAGTTCGAGCACACCGTCTTTGCCCTACCGTTCGCCTTCCTCGGCATGATCCTCGCCGCCGACGGCTGGCCGCGGTGGCAGACGGTGGCGTGGATCGTGGTGGCGATGGTGGGGGCACGGAGCGCGGCGATGGCGTTCAACCGCTTGGTCGATCGGCACATCGACGCGGCGAACCCGCGGACGGCGACGCGGGCGTTGCCGGCGGGGCAGGTGAGCCCGGGGTTCGTCGCCCTGTTCACGGTGATTGGGCTCGGACTCCTGACGCTGGCCGCCTGGCAGCTCAACCCCCTGACCTTGAAGCTGCTGCCAATCGCGGTGGTGGTGTTGCTCGCCTATTCCTACACCAAGCGGTTCACGGCGCTGGCGCACCTGGTCCTCGGGCTGGCGCTGGCGGGGGCGCCGGTGGGGGCGTGGGTGGCGGTGCGCGGTGACTTGCGGCTGACGCCGTTCGTCTTGGGGGCCGCGGTGATGCTGTGGACGGCGGGGTTCGACGTCCTCTACGCCCTCCAGGACTACGAGTTCGACCGCGGCGTGGGGCTGCACTCGATTCCGGTGGCCTTCGGCCGGACGCGGGCGCTGGCGATCTCGGCGCTGCTCCACGTTGGCATGGTGGCGCTGCTCGTGGTGCTGCCGACGACCTACGAGCCGGGTCTGGGCGGCGCCTACTGGCTGGGAGTCGCCGGGTGCATCGGCTTGCTCTGCTGGCAGCACTGGGTGGTGCGGCCGAATGACCTTTCGCGTCTGAATGCGGCGTTCTTCGGCGCCAACGGCTGGCTCTCGCTGTGGCTGTTCGGCACCACGGCGGTCGAGCTGCTCTGGCGCCGCTGACCGCCAGCGGCCAACCGTCGCGGGCTCGGTCGACCTCGACCGGCGAGCTATACTCCGCGCCGATGGCCGCCCTACCCGAGATCGACCCGCAGACCTTCCCTGCCCCCCTGCGTGACGTCGCCGCCAAGGTGCGCGACGGCGTCCGCCTGGATGCCGACGACGCGCTCCTCTGCCTGACGACGACCCATGTGCTCCACCTCGGCCGGCTGGCCGACGCGGTGCGCCGGCAGATCAACGGCAACGTGACGTACTTCAACGTCAACCGTCACATCAACCCGAGCAACGTCTGCGTCTACACCTACAACTGCAAGTTCTGCAGCTTCGCGGCCCTGCCGGGTGAAGAGCACGCCTGGGAGATGAGCCTCGACGAGGTCTACGCCCATGCCGCCAAGCAGGGCGGCAATGCGGTGACCGAGTTCCACATCGTCGGCGGCTTGCACCCGGACCTGCCGATGTCGTGGTTCGAAGACATGCTGCGCGGCCTGCGCGAGCGCTTTCCGGCGGCGCACCTCAAGGCGTTCACGGCGATCGAGATCGGCTGGTTCGCCAAGCGCGAGAAGCTGTCGATCGAAGAGGTGCTCCGGCGCCTGCAGGCCGCTGGCCTCGGCAGCTTGCCCGGCGGCGGGGCCGAGATCTTCCACCCGGAAGTGCGCGAGATCATCTGCGACGGCAAGCTCGACGCCGACGAGTGGATCGAGGTGCACCGGGTGGCCCACCGCATGGGCATCAAGAGCAACTGCACGATGCTCTATGGGCATGTCGAGAAGCCGGAACACAAGGTCGACCACCTGTTGCGGCTGCGCGCGCTCCAGGACGAGGGCGGCGGTTTCAACGCCTTCATCCCGCTCGCCTACCACCCCGAGAACAACTACCTGGGGCTGAAGTACCACACCACCGGGCTCGACGACCTCCGCCACATCGCCACCGCGCGCCTGGTGCTCGACAACATCCCGCACATCAAGGCCTACTGGATCATGGTCACCCCGAAGCTCGCCCAGGTGGCGCTGCGCTTCGGCGCCGACGACCTCGACGGTACGGTGGTGCAAGAGACGATCTACCACATGGCCGGCGCCGAGACGGCACAGATGATGTCGCGCGCCGAGCTCGAGCGCGTCGTCCGGCTCGCGGGCTTCGAACCGGTCGAGCGCGACACGCTCTACAACCCGCTCGCCCAGGCCGGGCGGACCGCCTCACTGGGCTCCGCCCCGACCGGCGTCACCGCCGACGCCCTGCCGGCGTGAGCAGTACCTCCCTGCCGTTCCGCCACCTGGCGGTGGACGGCCCGATCGGCGTCGGCAAGACCACGCTCGTCGAGATGCTGGTCAAGCGCTTCGACGGCGTCAAGGTGCTCGAGGATGTCGCCAACCCGTTCCTCGCCGAGTTCTACGAGGACCGGCCAGGGGCGGCGTTCCAGACCGAGATGTACTTCCTGCTGTCGCGCTACAAGCAGCAGCTCGAGATCCGCCAACAGGGCCTGTTCGACCGCGTCGTCGTCTCCGACTACACCTTTCAGAAGAACCGCATTTTCGCCTACCTCAACCTGTCGGACGAGGAGCTGGCGATCTTCGACCGGCTCTATGCCTCGCTCGAGCCGCAGGTGCCGGTGCCCGACCTCGTGCTCTACCTGGTGGCCGACCTCGATACCTGCATGGCGCGGATCAAGAAGCGCTCGCGCAGCTTCGAGCGGAACATGGCCGAGGACTACATGCGCGAGCTGATCGACTCTTACAACCACTACTTCCACTACTACACGCGCTCTCCGCTGCTCGTCGTCGATACCCGTCACATGAACTTCCTCGAGCGGCGCGAGGACTTCGAGGAGTTGGTCCACCAGCTGACGCGGCCGATCCGCGGCACCGAGTACTACGTGCCGATGGGGAAGAAGTAGCGCGCGGCCAGCTTGTGGCGGCGACGCCGCTCATGTTTGGAATTGGCACCGGCGGCTTCTTCGTTTACACTGCTGGTGCAGTACCCGCTTGGATCCGGCCGTGCCGGACCGAGACGGAGGCCAGCAAAACCGCCGCGCCCAGCCATGTTTGCGCATGGCACCTGAGCCGACCGGCAGCTCGCCCGCGAGGGCCTGATCCCACGAAGACAGGCACCTCCCCGCGCGGGGCAGAGTGAACGCCAGCAGTGCTCTTCGGGTGTCGGAAACGCCCCTCTCGTCTTGCCAGGCGGAGGGGCGTTTTCGCGTTCGGGGGCGCGAAGGGCCGGGCCCAGAGTCTGGGCTCCGTCTCGCATCGACTCGACCAACAGGATGGCGTGCAGCAGGCGCCTCCCGAACGCACAACCGGCGGCACCGGAACAACCCCCACGGGGGCCCGGGCGGCAACGGAGGCGACGGCGATGGCTGCAGAGCGTGTGACGGACCGACCGAAGAGAGTCACGGTTCCCTGGGTGAGCGACGCGCGCCAGCGCGACGAGCGGCTGGTGATGGTCACCGCCTACGACTACCCGCAGGGGCGCACGGCGGACGCCGCCGGCGTCGACATCGTGCTCGTCGGCGACTCGCTGGCGATGGTCGTGCTCGGCCACAAGGACACCCTGTCGGTGACCATGGACGAGATGCTCCACCACGTGAAGGCGACCCGCCGGGGCGTCGAGCGGGCGCTGCTCGTCGCCGACATGCCGTTTGGCTCGTTTCATCTCGGGCCCGACCAGGCGGTGGCCAACGCCATCCGCTTCGTCAAGGATGGCGGCGCCCAGGCAGTCAAGATCGAGGGCGCCCGCACTGACGTGGTGCGCGCCCTGGTGGCCGCCGAGATCCCGGTGATGGCCCACCTCGGCCTGACGCCGCAGTCGCTCCACCGCTTCGGCGGCTTCAAGGTGCAGGGCCGCGGCCAGGCGGCGCGCGAGTCGCTGCTCGCCGCAGCTCAGGCCATGGAAGAGGCGGGTGCCTTCTCGCTGGTCCTCGAGTGCGTGCCGGCGACCCTCGCCGCGGAGGTGACGGCGCAGGTCGGCATTCCGACCATCGGCATTGGCGCCGGCGCCGGCTGCGACGGCCAGGTGCTCGTCTACCACGACCTCCTGGGCCTCGAGGAGCGCATCGCACCGCGCTTCGTGCGGCGCTTCGCCGAGCTCGGCAACGCGGCGCGGACGGCGATCGCCGCCTACGCCGCCGACGTCCGCGCCGGTCGCTTCCCGAGCGAGGCGGAGAGCTACGTCGACCCGTCGGTGGCGACCGCGGCGCCGCTCGAGGTCGGCAAGCTCTACGGCTGAGCCGGCCGACGCGAAGCCGACGCGAGCCATCTACCACCATGCAGACCGTCACCGACGTCACCGAGCTACGTTCGATCGTCGCCGGCTGGCGTCGTGACGGTCTGTCGGTGGGGTTCGTGCCCACCATGGGCGCGCTCCATGCCGGCCACATTTCGCTCGTCGAGCAGGCGCGCGGCCTGGCCGACCGCGTCGTCGCCTCGATCTTCGTCAACCCGACACAGTTCGCGCCGCACGAGGACCTCGACCGCTACCCTCGTCCGCTCGTCCGCGACCAAGCCGAGCTGCGGGCGGCGCAGTGCGACCTGCTCTTCCTGCCGTCGCCGCTCGTCATCTACCCGCGGGGGTTTGCCACCTACGTCGAGCCGGGCGGCGCGGCGCGGGGGCTCGAGACCGACTTTCGTCCGCAGTTCTTCCGCGGTGTGGCGACGGTGGTCACCAAGCTCTTCCACCTGGTGGCGCCGGACGTCGCGGTGTTCGGCCAGAAGGACGCCCAGCAGCTGGCGGTGATCCGCCAGCTGGCCCGCGACTTCGACTTCGACCTGCGGGTCGTCGCCGGGCCGACGGTGCGCGAGTCAGACGGCCTCGCGATGTCCTCGCGCAACGTTTACCTCTCACCCGCCGAACGGTTGGCTGCCACCGTCCTCTGCCGCGCGCTCGACCGCGCGGCGGGGCTCGCGGTCGCCGGCGAACGGGTGGCCGAGGTACTGCGGGAGGCGATGCGCGAGACGCTGGCCGCCGAGCCGCTGGTCACCGGCATCGACTATGCCGAAGTGGTCGCCGCCGCCAGCTTCCAGCCGGTCAGCGAGCTCGAGGCCGGCAGCTACGTGCTGCCCCTGGCGGTCCGTCTGGGCACCACCCGGCTGATCGACAACCTGGTTCTCGACGTGCCGGCCGAGGGTGCCGCCCGAGCCCTCGCCACCACCTGATCTCTCCGCGCCGTCGGCCCTGCCGGCGCCGCCCCGAGGACCCCTCCATGCGCACCATGCTCAAGTCGAAGATCCACCGCGCTACCGTCACCGACGCCAACCTCGAGTACCAGGGCTCGGTGACCATCGACCCCGTCCTGATGCGCGCCGGCGACATCCTGCCGTACGAGCGGGTCGAGATCTACAACTGCACGAACGGCGAGCGCTTCGCCACCTACTGCGATCAGCGGCGCCCCGGGGCGCGGCGAGATCTGCATCAACGGCGCGGCGGCCCACAAGGCGCGGCGGGGCGACGTGGTCATCCTCTGCACGTATGCCGAGATGACCGAGGACGAGGCCCGGCGGGTGGCGCCGCACGTTGTCTTCGTCGACGCCGCGAATCGCATCGCGCACGGCCCGGCGGTGCCGAGCGCCATCGTCGCTGCGCCCGAGGCTGCACCGGCGCACGCCTGAGCGCTTGCGCCCTGCACTAAGATCGCGGCCGCTTGGCCGCCCCGCTCCCTGTGTCGCCGTCTCTTCTCGTCTCGACGCGGGCCCTGCACCGCGCCGCGTGGACTGCCGCTGTCGCCGGTCTCCTGGCGGTCTTCGCCTGGCTGTTCGACATTGCGGGCCCCGGTTTACCGCAGCCGTTGGCCGCGGCGACCGCGGTGGCCGCGCTGCTCGGCGTCGCCTACGCTACCGGCGCTCACCTCCTCGCCTTGTGGCGCCGCGGTGGCCCGGAGCGCGACGTCACCGGCGGGCGCCTGCTCGTCGTGTTGTTGGTGCTCTCGTTCGTCGTGCGCTACGCCGGGCTCGACCACGAGATCGTCGAACGCAGCTACCTGGACGAGGGCACGTACCACAAGTACGCGACGGCGATCGACGCTGGCGACGTCTTCCCGACCTCGTTCGTCTACCCGCACTTCCTGTTCTACCTCCAGGCGTTCGCCCTGTGGCTCTTGCACGCACTCGACCCCCTGGCGAGCGCCGCTCTGGGGCTGCTGTCGCGGGCGAGCACGCCGCTCGAGGTGGAGTGGCTGACCCTCCGGCTGGTCGTCGCCACTCTCTGCGCGCTGGTCACCGTGCCGGTCTTCCTCCTCGCGCGGCAGCTCGGCGGGCGTCTCGAGCCAGCCAGCGACCGACCCGGCGAGGCGCCCCGCCTCGCCGACCTGGCGGCGGCGACCGCGTCCCTGCTCGTTGTCTTCTCGGCGTTGCTCGACGCCGGCGCCCACCTCGACATCTGCGACGCGCCGTCCGGCGTCTGGGCGATGGCGACGGTGTGGCTGTGCGGGCTGGTCCTCGCCCGCCAGCAGAGTGCGGCGGCCGCCGGCCTGGTGCGGTTGTACGTGTCGGCGGGTGTCTGCGCGGGTCTGGCTGCCGCCACCAAGTACCCCGCGGGGATCGTTGCCGTCGCGATCATCGCCGTCGCGGCCCACGGCGTGGTCACCGCCCGGGCCTGGCGCTGGCACCTGCTGTGGGCCGGCCTGGCCGCGATCGCCGCCTTCGTCGTGACGATGCCCGCCCTCCTGGTGCACGCCGAGCGCGTCTTCGGTGGCGGCCGCGACATCCTCTTCGGCTTCCGTCAGTACGCGGGCGGGGGCTGGATCGGCGTCCAGCCGACGAGCAACACGGCGTACTACGGCGGCAACCTCCTCGCCAGCTACGGCCTGCCGGCCTTCGCCTTGGCCGCCTTGGGTGCCTGGTTCGCACCGCGCCGGCTCCGCGCCGACCTGCTCTGGCTCGCCGCCTACCCGGCGGCCTTCCTGCTCCTCGTCGGGAGCATGAGCATGGTGGTGCGCCGCAACCTCTTCCCGGTCGTTCCGGCCCTGGCGGCGCTGCTCGGTCCGCTGGTGGTGTCGGCCGTTGCGCCGTGGCTGCTGCGACAGCCGTCCCCGGCCCGCCGTCGGGCGTTGGTCGCCAGCGTCGCGTTCGTCGTCCTCGCCGTGCCCCTCTGGCGCACCGGGCAACAGACCATCGGCTTCGTGCGGGCCAACACGCGCGAGCTCGCGGCGGCCTGGATGCGCGCGCATTTGCCGCCGGGAGCGGGCCTGGTCAAGGAGTCCTACACCCCGGACTTCTCGCCCGCCGAGCTGTTGGTCCGCCCGTCCCGCTTCGCCGCCCGCCTCACCCCCGAGGAGCTGCGTGGCGGCGGCTACGACTACCTGCTACTCGCCTCGAGCGCGTACCAGCGCTTCCTCGACGACGACAAGACCACCAAGGAGCACCAGCAACTCTACGGCGAGCGCTATCGGGCGATCCGTCAGGAGCTGCCCCGGCTCGCGATCTGGGAGCCCGGTGCCACCCGCCTGGGGCCCGTGCTCGAGCTTTACCGACTCGAGCCGCTCGCGCCGCCGATCCTGCGCCGCGGGCGAACCTGGAACGCCGACGATGCCTTCGTCCCGGACCCCACGATGCGGGAGGCGGGGTCGATCCGCTTCGCCGACGGTGGCTGGGCGATGTTCAAGGGTTGGCTCGCACCAGGCCGCTGGACCTGCGCCGCAAAGACGGCCGCAGGCGCCGCGACGGGCACGCTCACCGTCGTCGACGACGCCAACCGCGAGCTGGCCCACGCCGAAATCGCGTCGACGGCCGCGTTCCAGCTCCGACCTCCCGACACCACCCAGGGAAGCGCCGCGCAGGGAAGCGCCGCGTCGCGCTCCTTCCTCTATCTCCGCCTCGCACCCGGACAGGTGCTGACATCCCTGGAGTGCGCGCGGGCCGGGACGCGACCCGCCTCTTGATTGAGACGGCTTGAAATGAAACCGCGGCTTGCCCTATGATCCGCCGTCCGCGGCCCAAGAGAAGCCGGGCCGCGGGTCCGTGCAGCCATAGCTCAACTGGATAGAGCGCTAGACTACGGATCTGGAGGTTGGGGGTTCGACTCCTCCTGGCTGCACCATCTTTCGCGTTTCCCGGGCCGGCGTCAGCCGGCCCTTCGTGCGTCTGGAGCGGCTCAGGTGGTGCGCTGCCGGGGCAGGCTCGCAAAGGCTGGCCGTCGTGCGAGTCAGGGCTCGTCCGCAGGACGCCCAGCCGGCCGAAGCGCGTGATCAGAAGGTTGATGCGATTGGCAGCGAGCCGCGCCGGCTCCGGGCGGATGGTGCGCCCAGCGGGGTCGAGATACCGCGCGTCGAAATCTTGCAGGACGGCCAGCAACCGCCCGAGGTTTTCGGCGCCGAAGCTGGGTACGATGTCGAGGCCCTCGGTGGTGCAACCAGCGCCGAGGAGCGCTGCCGCGGCGTTGCCGACGACCACGTGTTCGACGTGATGGCGGTCGAGGGCGCGGAGCAGCTCAGCGAGCTGCGTCATGGCGCGGACGGGGCCTCGACCTCGCCCTGGTCACCCGCCTGCTCGCTGCGCCAACGATGCTCCAGGCGGTGCGGGGACTGCGGTCGGCGCTCGGCCGGTGAGCGCCGCTGACGCGCTCATGCCCGCCTGAAGTCGCATCTCATCGTGCGCTCCGCGCACTGGCCTTCGGCCTTCGATACGGCACGGTATGTTCTGGAGCGTAGTGTCCTCGCTAGCGGGTGGTATGGTCGCCGGGCCGTCACTGCATCGCCGACCCGAAACGACGCCCGAGGTTTCCCGATGACCGCCACCGCTGTCGCCGGCCCTGCGCCGTCACCCGTCACGTCTCGCCCCGAGCTCGACGCTGCCGTCGCGGCGTTGCAGGCACAGAAGGCGGCGTGGACAGCCGTCTCCGCTGGCGAGCGGATCGCCCTGCTGGCTGAGATCACGCGCGACTTTGTCGCCATCGCCGATGACTGGGCGGCGGCTTGCATCGCCACCGAAGGCCTCGACCCGATTCGCGGCCACGCCGAGGAAATGCTGGTCGGGCCCTACTTCGTGGTGCGCAACCTCCGCCTGCTGGCCCGGTCGCTGGCGGCGGTGGCGGCGGGCGATCGGCCGCGGATTCCCGGCGCGGTGCGCAGCCGACCCGACGGCCAGGTGACCGCCGGGGTGTTTCCGAGCGACGTCTGGGATCGCCTCTTCTACGCTGGGGTGTCGGCTGAGGTTTGGATGGAGCCTGGCGTCACCGCCCAGAGCCTGCCGTCGACGCAGGCCGTGGCCTACCAGCCCGGGGGGGCGCGCGCCGGCGGGGTGGCGATGGTGCTGTCGGCCGGCAACGTCTCGTCGATCGGGCCGATGGATGCGCTCTACAAGCTGTTCGTCGAGGATCGGGTGGTGCTCTACAAGACGCATCCGATCAATCACCAGCTCGGGCCGCTGCTCGAGGCCGGGTTCCGGGCGTTGGTCGAGCGGGGCTTCCTGCGCGTCGTCCATGGCGACGCCGCGGAGGGCGCCTACCTTTGTGCCCACCCCGGGGTCGACGAGATCCACATCACCGGTTCGGATCGCACCTACGAGGCGATCGTCTTCGGCCCCGGCGAGGAGGGGGCGAAACGCAAGGCTGCCCGCCAGCCGCTGCTCGCCAAGCCGGTGTCGTCCGAGCTCGGCAACGTCAGCCCGGTGATCGTCGTGCCGGGGCCGGCGGGATCGTGGAGCGGCGCCGACATCCGCTACCAGGCCGAGAACCTGGCGACGATGTTGACCAACAACGCCGGCTTCAACTGCAACGCCACGCGGGTGATCATTCAACACGAGAGCTCGCCGCAGCGCCCCGACCTGCTGGCGGCGGTGCGTGCCGAGCTGGCGCGGATTCCCACCCGCAAGGCCTGGTACCCGGGCGCCGAGCAACGCTGGAAGGTGTTCCACCAGGCCCATCCCGAGGCCGAGCTGATCGGCACGCCGGCGGCTGGCGAGCTGCCGTGGACGCTGATCCACAGCCTGGACGCCGCCGACCGCCGCGACATCTGTTACACCACCGAGGCGTTCTGCGGCGTCTTCGCCGAGACGGCGCTTCAGGCGACGAGCGTGCCGGAGTACCTCGAGCGGGCGGTGGCATTTGCCAACGAGACCCTGTGGGGCACGTTGAACGCCACCCTGATCGTGCATCCGGCGGCCCTGCGCGACCCGGCCATCAAGGCGGCGGTCGAGCGCGCGATCGCCGACCTGCGCTACGGGGCAGTGTCGGTGAACCACTGGGCGGCCCTCGCCTACGGCCTGGTGATCACCCCCTGGGGCGCCTTCCCCGGCCACCCGCCCCACGACATCCAGTCGGGCACCGGCATGGTCCACAACACCCTGATGTTCGACCGCGCCCAGAAGACGGTGATCCGCGCGCCGTTCCGCGTCTTCCCCAAGCCGGTGTGGTTCACCAGCCACCGCACCGCGCACCGCCTGACGCCGAAGCTCCTCGCCTTCGAGGCGGCGCCGTCGCTCGCCAAGTTGCCGGGGATCTTCGCGCTGGCGCTGCGGGGGTAGGCAATGCGGGCGGGTCTGAGACCCGCCCCTACAGGGCAGAAACTGCGTTGGCGCCCGGGCCTGCGCGACCCCGATGTTCGTAGGGGCGGGTCTCAGACCCGCCCTGGGTCCTATTTGACCGTGCGCTCGGCGCACTGGCCTTCGGCCGTCGATAGAGCAGCGCATTTCCCGACGCGCGCCTCCTAGCCGAGTTGTCAAGAACAGCGCTCACGATTCACCCCTTGACGATCGGCAGCGACACCTTCTGGAAGAAGTCGTTGCCCTTGTCGTCGACCAGGATGAAGGCCGGGAAGTCGACCACCTCGATGCGGTAGATCGCCTCCATGCCGAGCTCGGGGTACTCGATGAGCTCGACCTTCTTGATCGACTCCTTGGCGAGGATCGCCGCCGGGCCGCCGATCGACCCCAGGTAGAAGCCGCTGTGGCGCTGGCAGGCTTCGGTGACCTGCTTGCTGCGGTTGCCCTTGGCGATCATCACCAGCGAGCCGCCCTTGGACTGGAAGAGGTCGACGTAGGAGTCCATGCGGCCGGCGGTGGTGGGGCCGAAGGAACCCGACGGCAGTCCGTCCGGAGTCTTCGCCGGGCCCGCGTAGTAGACCGGATGGTCCTTGAAGTACTGCGGCAGCTCCTCGCCGCGGTCGAGGCGCTCCTTGAGCTTGGCGTGGGCGATGTCGCGGGCGACGACGATCGGGCCGGAGAGGAGGAGCGGCGTCGACACCGGGTGGCGCGAGAGCTCGGCGAGGATCTCCGCCATCGGCCGCGCGAGGTCGATCGGCACGCCGTGCTTGTGGCTGCCGACCCTGAACCGTTCCGGAATGAAACGCAGCGGCTCGTGCTCGAGCGCCTCGAGCCAGACGCCGTCGCGGTCGATCCGCGCCTTGATGTTGCGATCCGCCGAGCAGGAGACGCCCATGCCGACCGGGCACGAGGCGCCGTGGCGCGGCAGCCGAATGACGCGGGCGTCGAGGGCGAAGTACTTGCCGCCGAACTGGGCGCCGATGCCGGTCTCGCGCGCGAGCTCGAGCACGCGCGCCTCGAGCTCGCGGTCACGAAACGCCTGACCCAGCTCGCTGCCCTCGCTCGGCAGACGGTCGAGGTAGCCGGCCGACGCGAGCTTCACCGTCTTCATGCAGGCCTCGGCGGAGGTGCCGCCGATGACGAAGACCAGGTGATAGGGCGGGCAGGCGGCGGTGCCGAGAGAGCGCATTTTGTCGGCGAGGAAGGCATCGAGGCTCTTTTTGTTCAGGAGCGCCTTGGTCTCCTGAAACAACATCGACTTGTTGGCCGAGCCGCCGCCCTTGGCGACGAACAAGAGGTCGTAGTGGTCGCCATCGCCGGCGTAGAGGTCGATCTGCGCCGGCAGGTTGGTGCCCGAGTTGCGCTCCTCGTACATGGTGAGCGGCACCGTCTGCGAGTAGCGGAGATTCTCGCGTGCGTAGGTCTCGAAGATGCCGCGCGAGAGGTGCTCGGCGTCGTGGCCGGCGGTGAGCACGCGTCCGCCGCGCTTGCCGACGACGGTCGCCGTACCGGTGTCCTGGCACATCGGCAGCTTGCCCTCGGCGGCGACGACGGCGTTACGGAGCAGCGTGAGGGCGACGCCGTGATCGTTGGGCGAGGCCTCAGGGTCGTCGAGGATCGCCGCCACCTGGGCGAGATGGGCCGGCCGATAGAAGAAGTTGATCTCACGCAGCGCCTCGCGGGCGACCAGGGTGAGCGCCTCGGGGGCAACGCGGAGCATCGTCTCGCCGCCGCAGTCGACGGTGGCGACGTGGTCCTTGGTCAGCAGTCGATAGGGCGTGTCGTCATCGCCGACGAGGGCGAAGGGCTCGCCGTAGTGAAAGTCGGGCATGGGGCTCCTCGACGTGAGGGTCAGGGTGGGTCGCGGGTAGTTGCGGTTACTCAGAGCCGACGGTGACGTGCGACGGGGATCGCCGCGCGCACGCGGGCGACGTGCGCGAGGTCGATCTCGGCCAGGGCGAGGCCTGGGCCGTCGGGGCAGGACGCCACCACCTGGCCCCAGGGGTCGACGATCAGGGAGTGACCGTGGCTCTCGCGCAGGCCGTCGTCGTCATGGTGCCCGGACTGCGCGGGGGCGATCACCCAGCATTGCGTCTCGATGGCGCGCGCCCGCACCAGGGTTTCCCAGTGGGCTTTGCCGGTGGTGGCGGTGAAGGCCGCGGGGATGGCCAGGATCTCGGCACCGTCGTCGGTCAGGCGGCGGTAGAGCTCGGCAAACCGCAGGTCGTAGCAGATGGACATGCCAATCCTGCCGAGCGTGGTCGTGGCCACGACCACCTCGCTGCCGGCGGCGACGGTGGCCGATTCGGTGAAACGCACCGCGGCGGAAAGGTCGACGTCGAACAGGTGGATCTTGCGGTAGACCGCGAGACGGGTGCCGTCGGAGCCGAACAGGACGCTGGTGTTGTAGCAACGCCCGGGCTCGCTGCTCGCCTCGTTGAACGAGCCGAGCAGCAGGTGGATGCCGAGCTCGCGGGCGAGGGCGGAGAACCGCTGGCAGGTCGGGCCGTCGAGCGACTCCGCGCGGCGCACCTTCTCGGCGTGCGGCCCAAGGTAGTTGGTGTTCTCGGGCGTGGCCACCAGACGGGCGCCGACGGCCGCCGCTCGGCGGACGTGCGTCTCGACGCTCCGCCAGTTGGCGTCGGCGTCGGAGGTCGAGGTGAGCTGAACGGCAGCGGTGAGGAACACGGGGTCTCAGTCCTCGTCGAGGCCGGCGATGATGGCGTCGCGGGTGGCCTCCATCAGCGACTCCACCGCCGGATGGTCGGCAGGGGAGATCGGCGGGTGGATGCGGACCGAGATGACGCCGGGCCGCGGCAGGAGCGTAGCCTTGGGCAGGATGCGCCAGGAGCCAGAGACGGTGATCGGTAGCACCGGCAGGTCGATCTGACGGGCCATCTGGAAGGCACCCTTCTTGAACGGCCCGGGTCGGTGGTCCAGGCTGCGGGTGCCTTCGGGGAAGAACAGCGCCGAGACGCCGCCGACGAGCCGTGGCTTGGCGGCCTCGAGGCTGGCCAGCGCGCGCTTGGGATTGCTGCGATCGACGAAGATGTGGCCGATGGCGGCGCAGCCCCAGCCGAGGAACGGCACCTTGCGCAGCTCCTGCTTGATCACCCAGCGGAACTGCCGGCGAAGGAAGCCGTAGAGCGCCAGGATGTCGAAGGCGCCCTGGTGATTGCACACCATGATGTACGACTGGTCCGCCCGCGCGTGCTCGCGACCGGTGACGTCGACGCGGACGAAGCTCACCCAGGCGAGGCAGGCGGCCCAGATCTCGCCGCAGTGGAAGGCCGCGCGCTGACTGACCAGCGAGACGACGACCGACAGGAAACCCCAGAGGACTGTGGTCAAGGCGAGGAAGGGATAGAGGACGAGCACCGTCCAGGGCAGGACCAGCCAGCGCAAGAGGCTGCCGGCGGGGCGCGAGGCGTCGTGGTCAGGGCTCGACATTGCGTCCATTCTAAGGTCGCCGGCCTTGTGGGCAGCCACCCGCGCGCCGCGGGACGGAACGAGGATCGCCATTTTCCGGCGGCGAGTTCCATGGCATCATCGCCGCCGGCTCGAAACCAAAAGGGAGACCATGATGAAACTGACGTCGAAAACGTTCGTGCTGGTGCCGTGTCTGATGCTCGCGGGTCTCGTCCTGGCTGCCCAGGCGCAGGCCGCGACGATCGCCTATCCCACCAAGGACAGCGCCAGCTTCATGATCGACGCGCCGGACGACTGGGAGCTGACGCCTGCCGAAGAGGAGGGTGACTACTTCGCCGTCACGGGGCCCACGGGAGTGGAGCTGTGGTTCCGCACCATCGAGGGCAACGAGGGAGCGCTCAAGGGCGCCATCGAGGAGTCGATCGCCTACCTCAAGGAGACCTACTCGAACGTCCAGCTGGGCGACGCCAAGGACTCCGAGCAGAAGGGTCTCAAGGGCTTCTACGCCACGGGCAGCGGCAAGGACAAGGAGAGCGGCGACGACGTCGCCTTCGGCCTCGCCTGGTATGCCCTGAAGGATGACTCGATCGGCGAGATCTGGTTCGTTGCCGAGCAGGGTGACACGGAAGGCGCCGCCGACGCGGCCAAGGTCCTCGACTCGTTCCGCGCCCCTTAACGCCGCTCGACCGCCGGCACGCCGCCGGCCCCGAACCCAGAAAGACCGCCGTTCACGGCGGTTTTTCTGCGTTTAGTCAATTCTTAGGATTCAACGAGCAAGCATTTAGGAAGCGAAGCGAAAACGTTCGCGGGCTCTCTGCGTTGAGAGAGTCAGGTAACGAACATGACCCGCTTCCACCATCCCACGCACCCCGCTCGCCGCGTCGGCGTCCGTCGCCGGACGCCTGCGGGAGCGGCCATCCTCCTCTTCGCCTCCCTGTTTGCTGCCGGCGGTCTGCAGGCCGATCCCTTGCCCAAGCTGCTGAGCGAGACCGGGCTCTACGCCGATCCCGCGAGCCACCGTGTCGCCGCCGACAACCTGGTCTACGCGCCGCAGTACCCGCTGTGGAGCGACGGGGCGCGCAAGTCTCGCTGGATCTACCTGCCGGCCGGCACGACCATCGACGCCAGCCGGGTCGACAGCTGGGTGTTTCCGATCGGCACCAAGCTGTGGAAGGAATTTGCCTTCGCCCGCCGCGTCGAGACGCGGTACATGGAGCGCGGTGCCGACGGCGCCTGGGTCTATGGCACCTACGTGTGGAGCGCCGATGAAAGCGACGCCACGCTGGCGCCGGAGTCGGGGATCCGCGGTGCCTACGCCGTCAGCTCCGAGCTCCGTCACGACATTCCCGGCCGCTACGACTGCCTGTCGTGCCACCAGGGCGACCCCACCGAGGTGCTCGGCTTCGGCGCCCTTCAGCTCTCGCCCGACCGCGACCCGCTGGCACCGCATGCCGACTCGCCGCCGCTCGGCGCGGTCGACCTCGCCTCGCTTGCCTCGCGCGGGCTGCTCGTCAACCTGCCGGCGGAGCTGCTGCGGACGCCGCCGCGGATCGCTGCCGCCACCCCCCGCGCCCGCGCTGCTCTCGGCTACCTGCACGCCAACTGTGGCGGCTGCCACAACGGCCGCGGCCCGCTGGCCAACCTCGGGATGGTGCTCGCCTACCCCTTGGCCGCCGCCCACGTCACCATGCCGCCAGCGGTGGCGACGGTGATCGGCGCGCTCAGCGAGTTCCGCGGCGCCGCGCCCGCCAACTACCGGGTCACCGCCGGCGACGCCGCGGCGAGCGTGCTGTGGCGCCGACTGTCGTCGCGCAACCCCCTGCTGCAGATGCCTCCCCTTGGCACCCACGAAGTCGACGCGGCAGCGGTCGCGCTCGTCACCGAGTGGATCGACAAGGATCTCGCTGTTCTTTCCACCCCACTTACTTTGACGGCTGCCGACGTTCCTGCGGCGCCGTCCGACAAGGAGAAGACCAAGTGAACACCAAGTCCGCCATCAGCTCGTTCTTCATCGCTACCATCGCGACCCTGACCCTCAGCAACGCCGCCAGCGCCGCCGCCGCTGGCACCGCCGCGGCGCCGCAGCCCGACCCCGCCAAGGTCGAACGCGGCAGGTACCTGGTGGTCACCGCCGGCTGCAACGATTGCCACACCCCGCTCAAGATGGGTGCGAACGGTCCCGAGCCGGACATGGCGCGGCTGCTGTCGGGCCACCCGCAGGATCTGGTCATGCCACCGGCGCCGAGCCTGCCGCCGGGTCCGTGGGGCTTCGCGGGTGCCGCCACGATGACCGCCTGGGCCGGCCCGTGGGGCGTCAGCTTCACGCGCAACCTGACTCCCGATCCGGAGACCGGCATCGGCAGCTGGAGTGAGCAGGACTTCCTCGCCACCGTGCGCTCGGGGCGCCATCTCGGCCGTGGCCGCGCCCTGCTGCCTCCGATGCCCTGGCAGAACGTCGCGGCGATGACTGACGACGACATCAAGGCGATCTACGCCTACCTGCGGACCATCCCGCCGATCGTCAACCGGGTGCCCGAGCCGATCGCCCCGCCGGCGCCTCCCGCGGCCAAGTAGTCTCGCCGCAGTCGCCCATGGCCCCGCCCGGCTCGGCCCGGGCGGGGCCTGGTGGTTCGGAAGTCGCTGCTGCGGGCGCCGGCGCCGCCGTAGAATAGGCGGGCCGTGTCGCCCACCGTGCTTGCGCCCGAGCTCGTGACGTTCCTCGCGTCCGAGGTGTCCGTCCTCATCGGGACCCGGGATGAGTCCCTGTTTCCGGAGAGCGCCCGCTGCGTCGGCGTGCGGGTGGAGCCGGGCGCCTGCGAGGTCACCGTCTTCGTGCCGATGGCGACCGGAGAGCCGACGGTTGCCAACCTCGCGGCCAATGGTCGAGCGGCGATTTCGGTCACCCGTCCGCGTGACCATCGTTCCTTCCAGCTCAAGGGTCCGGCGCTCGAGGTGCGCGCTGCGCGCCCCGACGAACGCGCCATCGTCGAGCGATACCGGGTCGCCCTCGCCCAGGAGCTCGGCATGCTGGGGCTGCCGCCCCGGCTGACATTTCGGGTCAGCCACTGGCCCTGCCACGCGGTGCGCGTAAGGGTCGAGTCGATGTTCGTCCAGACGCCGGGACCGGGAGCCGGCGCCCGGCTCGACGCCGAGGGGGCGGCGCGGATCGCGGCTGCCGAGGCGCACTGATGGCAACGCTTCGTCTCGAGGATCTCGACCGCGCCTGCTTTCAGGGCGTGATCCCGTCGTTGATCGCCACCTGTGGGCGGGACGGCGAGCCCAATGTCACCTACCTGTCGCAGGTCCACTACGTAGGAGCGGGACGCGTCGCGCTGTCTTGTCAGTTCTTCAACAAGACCAAGCGCAACGTGCTCGAGAACCCGTTCGCCGCGGTCACCCTTTACCACCCGGTGACGTTCGAGGCCTGGCGCATGCGCCTGCGCTACGACCACGCGGAGACGAGTGGTTCGCTGTTCGACACCATGGCGGTACGGATCGAGGTGATCGCCTCGCACACCGGCATGGCGGGGGTCTTCAAGCTGCTGTCGGCCGATGTCTTCGACGTGCTCGAGATCGAGCCGATCCCCGACTTCCTGCTGCCGCCCGACCCGGTGCTCGACGCGCAGCCACCGTGTCCACTGCCGGCCGGCCCGCTCACCGAGCTGCGCGGCCTGCAGGTGGTCTCCGAGCGGATCGCGCGCGCCCACGACCTCGCCGGCCTCCTGAACGGTGCGCTCGCCGCCCTCGACGAGCTCTTCGGCTTCGCCCACAGTATGGTGCTCGAGCCCTGCGAAGACGGCGACACCCTGGTGGCGATCGCCAGCCACGGCTACGGCAGCGAGGGCATCGGTGCCGAGGTGCAGGTGGGCGACGGCATCATCGGCACCGCCGCCGAGCGGCGCCGCATGGTACGGGTCGCCGGCATGACGAGCGAGCTGCGCTACAGCCGGGCGATCCGCCACCGGCTCGAGGAGGGTGGCGACCGGGCCCGTCTGGCGCCGGAGATCCCGCTGCCAGGGCTGTGCGACGCCCAGGCCCAGCTGGCGTTGCCCCTCCTCGTCGGCGACGATCTCGTCGGCGTGCTCGCTGTCGAGAGCCGTGATCCTCTGTCCTTCGACGAGTGGGACGAAGCCTTCCTGCAGATCGTCGGCAACCAGATCGCCATGGGCATCCACCGCATGCAGGCCGATGACGACGAGCGACCCGCCCAGGCCCGCGGCGAGGAGGGTCAACGGGTGATCGGACAAGGGGAAGCCGTCGCTGGGTCGGCACCGCGCCGGGGCCGGGCGCACAGCTTCGTCTACTACCGCAACGACGACTGCATCTTCGTCGACGGCGAGTACCTGATCCGCAACGTGCCGGCCAAGATCCTCTGGAAGGTGCTGCGCCAGTGGCAGACACGCGGCCAGAACGAGGTCACCAACCGCGAGCTGCGGCTCGACCCGGCGCTCGGCCTGCCGGCGGTCAAGGACAATCTCGAGAGTCGCCTGATCCTGTTGCGCAAGCGCCTCGAGGCCAAGTGCCCCGACGTCCGCCTGCCGTCGGTGCGCCGCGGTCGGTTCGCGGTCGAAGTCGACGGCCCCATCGAGCTCTCCGAGCGCGATTCGACCTGAGTCCCTTCCCTGGAGCCCCCATGCCCTTCGCCCGCCCGTGCCTCGCCTCAGCCGCCGTCGCCCTTGCCGGCCTGCTCTCCAGCGCTCTCGCCGGCGCTGCCTCCGCGCCACCGAGCAGCATCGAGTTCCCGCGCGGCAGCGCGTCGACGGTGATCAAGGGCGGCGTCGCACGCGGGGAGGTCGCGCGCTACCAGTTCGTCGCCGGGCCCGACCAGTGGGCAGCCGTGGCCGCCAAGTCGGTCGAGGAGAATGCGGTCTTCCAGCTCTATGCGCCGGGTTGGAAGCTCGCCACCGAGGACGGCGACGTGGTGGTGACCGGCGAGGCGCTGTGGGGGGCCGGCGAAGAGGACGACGCGACCTCCTGGTCGGGTCCGTTGCTCGACAAGGGTACCTACCTGTTGGTCGTCGGCAGCAGTCGCGGTGGTGCGGACTACGAGCTGTCGCTCGCCATCCGCCAGCCGACCGAGGAGGACTGCGGCGACCTGGCACAGCAGCCGATGAACCAGTGCGTCGGCATGGTGGCAAGGAACCTCGAAGCCCAGCGCGCCAAGGTCTATGCCAAGCTCGCCGCCACCCTCGACCCGGCCCGGCGCGCCACGCTCGACAAGGTCGAGGCCGCCTGGAAGGCCTACCGCGACGCCGAGTGCGACTTCGAGGCCGCCGTCTTCGAGGGCGGCAGTATCCAGCCAACGATCTACGGTGGCTGCTTGAACACGCTGACGACGAACCGAATCAAGGAGCTCAGCGACCTGCTCTCGATCGAGGACCAGTAGGCGAGCCGGAAGCGGGCGGGGAGGCGACGGTCGGCGCGCACCGGCTGGCGGGCTGACGTCGCCCCCGTCAGGGCTGGTCCGGCGGGCTGGGTAGCGCGAGGTAGGCGGCGACCATCCGGGCGGTCTCGCGACTCACCCAGATCGGGTCGAGGGGCGGGCGGTCGCTGAAGGTCTCCTGAAAGACGATCGCGGATCGCAGCACGCTGCGCGTCGCGAGTTGGGCGAATTCGATCTGGGCATCGCAGGTCGCGGGGTCGGCGCCGCGGACGAGCAGGGCGGTGCGGAGCACACTGGCCACCCGCGCCTGATTCTCCCGATTGAGGGCGGCGAGGCGGTCGCGCAGCGCGGGATCGGCGTGGGCGCGCAGGAGGACGGCGCGAATCAGTGAGCGGCGCCGTTGGTAGGCCGCCGCCAGGCTGGCAATCAGGCGAGCGAAGAGGTCCGCGGGGTCGCGGCTCGCCGCGTCCGGCCTGGTCGGCGTTGTAGGCAAGGCTGCGAGAACGCCAGCGACGACGTCGCGCACCTCGTCGAAGGCGCGTTCCTCGAGGTGGCGGAAGAGCCCCTCTTTGTCGCGGAACCGGGCGTAGAAGGCACCGGCCGACAGCCCGGCGTGCTCGACGATCGCGGCGACGGTGGTGTCGTCGAAGCTCTGCTCCGCCATCAGCGCCTCGGCGGCGTCCAGCAGACGCTGGTAGGTGGCGCGACTGCGCGCCTGCCGCGGCGGCCGGACGTCGGGATCCGCGGCGGCAGGCATGGGTGTCACGTCCGGCGACGCGATCGGGCCGGCTACTCCCGGCTCCAGGTGGGCACCCGGCCCGGCGTCCACGGCGCCCCCGCCTGCTCCGCCTTGGCCTCGAGCGCCGCCAGGTCGATGTCGACAAGGGTGCGGAGGTCGGCGAGGATCGGCGCCAACTCGTCGGCGGCGAGGGCGTAGGCCTGTTGGGCGGTGGCGGTAACCGCCGCGGTGGCCGCCCAGTGGGTGCCGACGATGAAGCCCACGCGGTCGAGGAGGGCCGGCGGCGTCGGCTCGTTGTGCTTGGCGATCGTCGAATCGCCACTCAGGCGGACCTCGAGGTCAGCGAGACGGGTCTCGAGGTTACGAACCGTCGCCGCGAGCTCGGGCGGGGCACCGGGGGTTTCGGCGAGCGCCTGCTTCAGGTGGTCGAGCCGTCCCTTGGCTTCGCCGGCCGCCGCTTCGGCGCCGAGCGCGGCGCGCTGCAGGCGGGCGGTCTTCCTGGTGAACGCGAACAGCGCCTCACGGTCGGGGTTCGGCAGGGTTGCGGTGCCGATCGCGATGGCCTCGAACGGCTGCGGCGCGCCGAGCGTGGTCTCGACGCCGTCGACCCGCTTGGCAAGAGTCACGGTGTAGCGTCCCGGCGGCACCATCGGCCCGCGCGGCGCCGCGATGTAGGGGTTCTCGCGGGTGGGGGTGGGCGGCGAGAGGTCGACGGGGTTGGCGGCCGGCAGCCGGAGATCCCAGGCCACGCGCTGGATGCCGGCGCTGACCGGGCCCTCGAGCCGGCGCACGACGTTGCCGTCGGCGTCGGCGACAGTGAGGACCATCGTCGGCGCCTCCTCGCGGTCCTCGGCGCGCAGCGCGTCCCAGCTCGGGTAGGCGAGCGTGCCGCCCGCCTTCTCGGTCTCCTTCTCGGCCTTCAGCCGCGCCTTCTTGCGGCTCAGGAGCTCGTCCTCGAGGTAATAGGTGAAGACGGCGCCGAACGGCGGGTTGTCGGCGGCAAAGAACCCATCGCCTTGGAACGACTTCTCGCGCTCGCCGAGGGGCGAGGCGGGCACGAAGGCGGCCGTGGTCTTGACCGGGAAGAGCGCCGCCTCCTGCTTCACCGATTCCGGCGACAGGGCGCGCAGCGGCGTGTAGTCGTCGAGGATGTAGATCCCGCGGCCGAAGGTGCCGACGACGAGGTCGTTCTCGCGACGCTGGATCTCGAGGTCGCGGGCGGCGATGGTCGGCAGGCCACCCCCGAGCTCGAGCCAATGAGCGCCGCCGTCGACCGAGGTGTAGACGCCAAACTCCGTGCCGCAGAACAGCAGCTTGGGGTCGACGTGGTCCTCGACGACGTCCCAGGTCGAGCCGCGCTCCGGCAGGTCCGAGGCGATCGATGCCCAGGTGCGGCCGCGGTCGGTGCTCCTCAGCAGGTAGGGCTTGAAGTCGCCCTGGTGGAAGTTGTTGAGCGCGGCGTACACCGTACCGTCGGCGTGGCGCGAGGCGGTGAGGTTGGCGACGTAGCTCTGCGCCGGCACTCCCGGGAACGACTCGACCCTGCGCCAGCTGCCGCCAGCGTCCTCGCTCACCTGCACCAGGCCGTCGTCGGTGCCGACGTAGAGCAGGCCCTCGACCCGCGGCGACTCGTCGAGCGCGGTGGCGTTGCCGAAGAAGGTGGTGTTGGCGTTCTTGGCCACGGCGTCGACCGACCACACCTTGCCCATCATCGGCAGCGTGTTGCGGTCGATGCCACGCGTCAGGTCGCCGCTCACGCCGCGCCAGCTGTTGCCGCGGTCATCGCTCCTGAACAGGCGGTTGGCGGCGAAGTACAGGCGGGTCGGCGAGTGCGGGCTGATCAGCAGCGGCGAGTCCCAGTTCCACTTCAGGATCTCGCCCTTCTCCGGCTGCGGCTGGATGTAGAGCTCCTCGCCGGTCTTCCGGTCGAAGCGGACGAGCGCGCCGTGCTGCGCCTCGGCGTAGACGATGTCGGGGTTGGTGGGGTCGACCTGCGGCTCGAAGCCGTCGCCGCCGGTGACCACGAACCAGTCGCGGTTGGTGATGCCGTGCCGGGTGTTGGTGCGCGACGGTCCGCCCAGCGAGAAGTTGTCCTGCGTGCCGCCGTAGACGTTATAGAACGGCCGGGCGTCGTCGACGGCGATCTTGTAGAACTGAATGGCGCCCACGTTGTCGAAGTACGACCAGTTGGCGGCGCGGTCGTGGGTCTCGTAGAGGCCGCCGTCGCAACCGACGAGGTAGTGGTCGGGATCGGCCGGGTCCGCCCAGATGGCGTGATTGTCGACGTGCTTGTACGACTCGCCGAGGCCGTGGAAGGTCTTGCCGGCGTCGTCGGAGACCTGGAGGAAGGTATCCATCAGGTAGAGCCGTGAGGCGTTGCGTGGGTCGGCGTACAGCCGGGTGTAGTACTGGCCGTTCGTCGACCAGGTTCCGGACTGCTTGCTGAACGAGACGCCGCGGTCGGTCGAGCGGAACAGGCCGCCCTTGCCGTCGGCGGCTTCGATCGCCAGGTAGACGGTGTCGGGCGCGGTGGGCGGGACGGCGATGGCGATCCGCCCCTTGTCCTCCTTGGGCAGCCCCGACTCCACCTTCTGCCAGGTCTTGCCGGCGTCGGTCGAGCGGTAGAAGGCGGCCTCGGGGCCGCCGTGGACGAGGCCCCATTCGTGGCGTCGCCGCTGGTAGCTCGCGGCGTAGAGGAGATCTGGGTTGCGCGGGTCCATCACGGCGTCGGTGACGCCGGTATTCTCGGAGACGGTGAGGCTCGCCGCCCAGGTCTTGCCGCCGTCGGTCGACTTGTAGAGGCCGCGGTCGCCGCCCGAGCGCCACAGCGGGCCGTGCGCGGCGACGTAGACGACGTTGCTGTCGCGCGGGTCGACGAGCACGCGGCCGATGTGCTCGGAGTCCTTGAGCCCCATGTTGGTGAAGCTCTTGCCGGCGTCTTCGCTCCTGTAGACGCCGTCGCCGTAGGAGACGCTGCGCTGGCTGTTGTGCTCCCCCGACCCGACCCAGATGACGTTCGAGTTGTTGGGGTCGATGGTGATGGCGCCGACCGAGTAGCTGCCGGCGTCGTCGAAGATCGGGGTCCAAGTAGTTCCGGCGTTGGTGGTCTTCCAGACGCCGCCCGAGGCGACGCCGATGTACCAGGTGGCGGGCGCCCGCGGGTCGACCTGGATGTCGACCACCCGCCCGCCGGTGATCGCCGGGCCGATGCTGCGGAAGGCAAGGCCAGCCAGAACGTCGCTGGTCAGGCCTTCCTTCTTCTCATCTTTGGACTCGGTCTTGCTCTTGGGCGGCGTCTTGGCAGCGTCGGCGGCGAACGGGGCCAGCAACAGGGCGGCCGACAGGCCGAGCAGCAGGTTCAGGCGGGGCTGAGTCATCGCGACGGGTCTCCTCTGGGGCCGGCTCGGCCGGCGATCCTCGGGATGATACGTCGCGTTCGCGTTCGGGTTGCCCGCGCCTGGGTCGAGTGGCCGAGAGGACAGCCCGCCAGGCCTGCGCTGCCGTGTTGACGGCCGGGGGCCAGTGCGCGAGGCGCACGATCAGGATGAGACTCGACCGGGCTAGCCCGGCTGGCGACTGGCGCGGACCATCAGGATCGGCACCTCGGTGCGATGGCGGACGACGTTGGCGGTGCTGCCGAGGATGAGGTCGGCTAGCCCGCGATGGCCGTGGGTGGCCATGGCGATCAGATCGCAGGCCTCGCGCTCGACGGCGGCGAGAATCTCGACGCCGGGCTCACCGCAGGCGAGAACCGAGTCGACGTTCAGCCCGTCGGCGGCGAGCTCGGCGCACCGCCGGGCAAGGTAGTCGGCGTCGGCCTGCATCTCGGGCGACGCGGCGAGGCGCTCCTGGTTGCGCGCCATGAAGCCGTCGGCGACGTGGATCAGGGTCAGACGGGCGCCGGTCAGCCTGGCGAGCGGCCGGATGTGCTGGAGGATGGCCTCATCGGCGGCCGTGCAGTCGAGGGGGATCAGGATGTGTCGGTACACCGGGGGCTCCGTGGCGGAATCAGCCGGCGACCTTAGCGGCCACCACCTGGTAGAGCAAGTAGGCGTTCAAGCCGACGATGACTGCGGTCACCGCCCAGGCGAGGATCGCCAGAGGGCGGGAGTTGACGAACTGGCGCATCTTCGCGCGCTCGCAGGTGAAGGCGACGAGCGGCACCACCGCGAATGACAGCTGCAGCGACAGGATCACCTGCGACAGGATCAGCAGCTGTCCCACCCCGCGTTCGCCGTAGAGGCCGGCGACGATGACCGCCGGCACGATGGCGATCAGGCGGGTCAGCAGCCGCCGCACCCAGGGGCGCAGACGCAGCTCGAGGAAGCCCTCCATCACGATCTGTCCCGCCATCGTCCCCGTTAGCGTCGAGTTCTGCCCGGCCGCGAGGAGAGCGAGGGCGAACAGGGTGCTGGCGAGCGGCGCGCCGAGCACCGGCGACAGCAGCTCGAAGGCGTCGCCAATGTCGGCCACGCCCTGGTGAACCGTGCCGTGGAAGGCCGCCGCCGACAGGATGAGGATCGCGGCGTTGATGAAGAAGGCGGCGAGCAGGGCGACGGTCGAATCGAGGGTGGCGAAGCGGATGGCCATCTTCCGGCCGGCGTCGTCGCGGGTGTAGGCCCGGGTCTGCACGATCGAAGAGTGCAGGTACAGGTTGTGGGGCATGACGGTCGCGCCGAGGATGCCGATCGCGATGTAGAGCATCGCCGGGTTGAAGACGATCTCCGGTCGCGGAATCAGGCCGCCGAAGATCGCCGCGAGGTCCGGGTGCGAGACCACCATCTCGTAGGCGAAGCAGCCGCCGATGAGCACGATGAGCCCGGCCACCAGGCTCTCGACGTAGCGGAAGCTCCGCGACTGCAGGAAGAGGACGACGAGCACGTCGAGGGCGGTGATCACCACGCCGACGACGATCGGGATGCCGAACAGCAGGTTCAGCGCGATCGCCGAGCCGATCACCTCGGCCAGGTCGCAGGCGGCGATGGCGAGCTCGCACAGCACCCAGAGGACGAGTGAAACCGGCCGCGAGTAGTGGTCGCGGCAGGCCTGAGCGAGGTCGCGGCCGGTGACGATGCCGAGCTTGAGCGCGAGATGCTGGAGCAGGATCGCCATCAGGTTCGAGATCAGGATCACCGACAGCAGCGCGTAGCCAAACTGCGCCCCACCGGCCAGATCGGTGGCCCAGTTGCCGGGGTCCATGTAGCCGACGGCCACCATCAGGCCCGGACCCGAGAAGGCGAGCAGCTTGCGCCAGAAACCGGCGCCGTGGGGCACGCCGACGGACGAGAAGACCTCGGGCAGCGAGGGTGTGCGCACCGGGCGCTGCCAGCCGGGGTGGGCCAGCGCCGGGTCCGGCGGCGCCGCGACCGGCTCCGCGGGCGTCTCCGCCGGCTTTTCGAGAGAAGGATCAGAGACCATGTCGAGGAGTCTAGCCGCGGTTTTTTGGATTGTCAAAATCGCCCTCAACAGGAGGCAAAAAAGGTCCTCGTTCGCTGCTCGTGAGAAGATCGCGACGCGATGCGCTCTCGTGCCGCCCTCCTGCTCCTGGCCCTCCTGTTCGGGATCTGGCCGGCCGCCGTCGGGGCGATCGGCTGCCAGTGCCCGGCGGGCGCTTGCATCTGCCGCCACGGTTCGAGCAGCGACGGCCTCGACGTCGGATCCGCCATGCCACCGTGTCACCGGCTGCTCGGCCGCTCACCCGGGTCCCGGGTCGCCGCACCCGGGTCGACGCCGGAGCGGTGCGGCCTGGTGAGTGACTGCGGGCGTCGCGGCGGGGCCGCCGGGCTCCTCCTCGGCGAGCCCGGTGTGCTGGCCCGACCGGTGGCTGTGCCCGGGCTGCTGCCGAGCCGTTCCTGTCCCTCCGCTCTCGCGGCGGCAGCGCTTCTTGCGCCCCGCGAGCCGCAGCACCCACCACCGCGCGCGACGTAGCTCTCCCCACCCGACCTTCGCCGCCGCGCCGTCGTGGCGCGGCCTCGTTCGACTCGTGTGTGCACGTGCACGCTGGCCCCTGGCCTTCGCCATGCCGCGGCCGTGCCTTTGGAGAGACTCCATGCGTCGCCTCCCACTCTGGCGCGCGGTTGGCGTGCTCGGGGTGCTCGCGGCCGGCTGTGCCGGGCCGCAGGCACCCTCCGCCGTCACCGGCCGCGCCCTCTACCAGGCGTATGGCTGCGCCTCGTGTCACGGTCCGGACGGGCGCGGCGACGGGCCGGCCGCCAAGGCCACGCCGCGCCCGCCGCGCGACTTTCACCTCCCGACCCCATTCCGTCGCGGCGCCGACCTCGCGACGGTGAGCCAGACGATCGCCGCGGGCATTTCCGATTCTGGGATGCCCGCCTACAAGCAACTGAACCCAGAAGAACGCAACCACCTGGCCGTCTACCTGCTCTCGTTGCAGCCGCCGGCCGGAGATCAAAGGAAGACCAACTCATGACTACCCCCAAGTCGCTCCTTGCTGCCGCCGCCCTGCTCGTGTGGGCGAGCAGCCTCCACGCCCAGCCCGCTCCCGGACTCGCGATCAGCGCGGCCTGGGTCCGGCCGACGATGCCCGGGAGGCAGATGACTGCCGCGTACATGCGCATTACCAACCCGGGCCCAGAGCCCGACGCCCTGCTCGGCGCAAGCTGCGAGGAGGCGGCTACCCTCGAGCTGCACCGCATGGCGATGGACGGCGGGAAGATGACGATGGAGCGTGTCCAGCAGATCGAGCTCGCTCCCGCGGCGACGGCCGAGCTCGCACCCGGCGGCCTTCATCTCATGTTCTTTGGCGTCGCCAAGCCGCTGGTCGAAGGACAGAGCATCAAGTTGACCTTGCGCTTTGCCCACGCGGCGCCGCAGGAAGTCCTGGTCCCGGTTCTCTCCGCGGCGCCGAGCGATGCGGCGACGCCTTGAGCTCGTGCTCGTCGCGGCGCTGCTGGCGATGACCGCCGTCGCCTGCAGCCGCGCGCGCCTCGCCATCGATCCCGACCTCGAGGTGTTGCCGATCGGCGGCGACTTCGTCCTCACCGGCGATGACGGCGCCGCCTTCGACACCCGCAGCCTGCGCGGGCGGGTGGTGCTCCTCTTCTTCGGTTACACCAGCTGCCCCGATGCCTGCCCGACCACCATGGCCCGTCTGACGAAGGTCTACGGCCTGTTGCGCGACTTTGACCTCGATGCGCGGGTGCAGACGCTGTTCGTCTCCGTCGACCCAGAACGCGACACGCCGGCGGCGCTGCACCAATATCTGAGCTACTTTGCCGTTCCCGCCAAGGGGCTGACCGGCTCGCCGGAGGAAATCGCAGCGGTGGCCAAGAGCTTCGCGGCCACCTACGAGCGGACGACGGCCGACAGCGCCGCCGGCTACTTCGTCAACCACACCACCTACGTCTTTCTGATCGATGGAGAGGGACGGGTCCGTCACCTGTTCGCCCATCAGGACCCACCCGAGAGGCTGGCCGAGCTCACCGCGGTCGTCGCGCGGGCCGACTGAGCGCTGACGGCGGCCCTGCCCGGACGGCGGGCCGCCGCGGCGTGCGCTTCAGTTGAACAGACGCCAGCCGCTCAGCAGGTCGGCCTCGGTCAGGACCAGCGTCTGTCCGTCGAGGCGATGGCGAAAGGGAATGGGGCGGCAGCCGCCGGTGCTGGCGTTGACCTCCTCCAGTCGCACGGCCATGTCGCACACGTTGTCGACCAGCCAGTCACCCTGGTGGCGAAAGCCGCGCCGGCGCTTGAAGTGGGTCTCGGCGGCATCGAATGCCGTCAGGACCTCGCCGTGGCGATCCCGCCCAACCAGAAACAGGATCTCCTGATTCGCCGGGTTGAGGAAGCGGAAGAAGCGCACCTCACTGTTGCCGAGGCTCGAGACGTCGATCCGCACCTCGCCGCGCGCGTCGGGTGCGACGCGTTCGCGGGGCGTGCGCGAACCCAACGCCCAGTCGGCGCCCAAGACAGCGGCGAGGAAGCCGATGACCAATATGAGGGCATGGACAGGACGAAAGCGAGACATGTGGGAAATCCTCTCACACCAAGCCAGTGACGGCCCTCGGGCTGCGGCGACCTTGGTCCTACCGTCGGCTTCCGAAATCGAGTCCGTCGGGTAGCTCGTTGCGGTCGGTGGTGCCGTCGTAGGGGAAGTGGTGGGCGAGGCGTTCGCCTACCGCCCCGATGCCCGCCACCAAGCCACCCGTGAAATCGGCGTCGCGGAAATGGGCCGTGAGCACCCCGGCCACGTCCAGCCAGAACTGCGGGCCGACCTTGGCGTGGATCCCAGAATCGCCGATGACGGCGAAGCGGCGCCGCGAGGGAACGACGAAGAACAGTACCGCGTTGCGCTGGGCGGTCGCCGTCATGCCGAGCCGGACGAAAGCGAGGTCGGCGACCTTCTGAACGTCACCCCAGAAGTAGCGCGCGACCGAGACGCGGATCTCGCCCGAGGTGCGCAGCTCGGCGGCAGCGATCGCTGCCTCGACGCGAGCCTGGTCGATGGCCCGCAGCAGGCCGCGACGGGTGAGCAGGCGCCAATTCGTTGGGAGCATCGTCACCGCCTCACCAGGAGCCCGAGGCCCCGCCGCCGCCGGAGCGCCCACCGCCGCCGGAGAATCCGCCCCCACCGCCACCTCCACCCCCGCCCCGGCCTCCAGACAGGATGCTGAACAGCAGGTAGATCGCCAGCGAGGGATTGGTGATGAACAGGATCAGGAACGCCAGGGCGACCAGCCCGAAGACGACCTTCTGGCCGGTGGTCAGGGCTGGTCGAGGCGCCCGCCCCCCCGGCGTGGTCGTCGATGGTCTGCCGACTGCCTCGGATGCTCCGCCGTCGGCCGCGGACAGCAGTGCGCCGACGCCAGCCTCCACCGCCCCGTCGTGATCGCCGGCCTGGATTCGCGGCACGACGAGGTCGCGGATGATGCGCGCGGCAACGGCATCGGGAACCTTGGCCTCCAGCCCATATCCGACCTCGACGCGGACCTTTCGATCCTGGGCGAGCAGGAACAGCACCAGCCCGTCGTCGAGGCCCTGTCGGCCGACTCGCCAAGCCGTGAACGCAGTGTTCGCGAACTCCTCGATCGGCACGCCGTCGCTCGTCTGCCCGATCCAGACGAGCATCTGGTGCCCGGTCGACTGCTGGTAACCCTCGAGCCTGGCGTCGAGAGTCTGTCGCGCCGCGGGCGACAGGAACCCGGCCTCGTCGGTGACCCAACGAGTTGGCGTCGTTGGCACCGCGGCAGACGCAACGCTGGCGGCAAGCGCCAGCGCCCCGACGAGGAGTCGGCTACCGCGGGCGAACCCCTTGGTCACCTTAGAATTTCACTTGCGGGGCGGTCTCGGATCCGGGCTGGGCCTTGAAGTAGGCCTTCTCACGGAACCGGTCGCCGAAGAAGCCGGCGAGCAGCACCGTCGGGAAGCTCTGGCGCTTGGTGTTGAACGCCTGTGCCGCCTGGTTGAACCGCATGCGCTCGACAGTGATGCCGTTCTCGGTCGACTCGAGCTGCCCCTGGAGTTGCTGGAAGCTCGCCGTCGCCTTGAGGTCTGGATAGCGCTCGACCACCACCATCAGCCGCGACAGGGCCGAGGAGAGCCCGTCCTGCGCCTGCTGGAACTTCTCGAGCGCGGCGCCGTCGACCGGCGCCCCGCCACCGAGCTGGCCGACGCGCGAGCGTGCCTCGGCGACCGCGGTGAAGGTGTCCTGCTCGAAGGCGGCGGCGCCCTTGACGGTCTCGACGAGATTCGGGATCAGATCCGCACGCCGCTGGTAGGCGCTCTCGACCTGCCCCCACTGCGATTGGACAGCCTGGTCGAGGCCGACCAGAGCGTTGTATCCGCCCACGCCGGCCATCCCGAGAACCAGCGCGATGACCACGACGACCACCCCACAACCTATCGCCCACTTGCCCATGTTCGACCCCTTCGCTGAGGGACATCAACCTCAGCGCCAGGTTGCATGATAGGCGCTTCCGGGCGCGGTCGCGCGGCGGGCCGCCTCCTGGGTGCTCGGTCAGTGGCTCCAGCTCAGCGTCAGCCGCACGGTACGCGGCTCGGCGGGGTGGAAGTGGATATCCTCGCGGGCCTCGGCGCCGGGGGCGACCCGCGATTCGTAGAAGTAGGCGATGTCCTGCGCGTCCTCGTCGAGCAGATTGAAGACGTCGACGCCGAGGCTCAGGCCGAAGGGCAGCCGGTAGCCGAGACGCGCGTAGAGCAGGGTCGACGTCTCCGAGCGCACGCTGTCGTCCTCGACCAGCGGCCGCGGGCCGAAGTAGCGCAGGCGCAGGCCACCGAACCAGTGGTGCCAATCCTCGACCGCGACGCCGGCGGTGACCACGCGCTCGATGGCGCCAGGGATGCGGTCGCCCTCGGGCGCCGGATCGCGAAAGCGGCCGCGCGACAGCGAGAGGTCGAGGTCGAACCGCAACCAGGGCCGCGGCGTCCAGAAGCTCTGCCATTCGACGCCGAGGCGGCGGCTGGGTCGGCCGGCCTCGGTGCCGCCGGCGTCGCCGACGAAGACGAGCTCCGAGTCGATGTCCAGGGCGAACAGGGACACCGCCGTCTGGACGTCGGGGAGAACGGACGTGCGCATCCCGACGTCCAGGCCCTTGCTGCGCACCAGCGGCTCGACGCGCTCCGCCGTCTCGCCCGAGGACGGGTCGACGCGAATGGTGGCGCCGCGGGCGTCATTGCTGTGAAAGCCGTAGCCGGCATTCAGATAGAGCTCGGTCTTCTCCCAGGGGCCGAAGATGAGCGAGAGCTTGGGTGAGACGAGAGTCGCATCGCGGTCGCCGGAGTTCGCGGCGAGGTCGGAGTCGACGCTCGCCCGCCAGTACTCCGCGCGGACGCCGAGGGTACTGCGCAGCCAGTGGTTCCAGCGCGTGGCGAGATCCACCCACGGGCCGCCCCCGAGTTGTTGGATGGAGTCCCGGCGGGTGGTGGTCAGGCGGACGCGCGCCGCCGACTTGTAGAGGCCATTCTCGGTGTCGTCGAAGCGCGCCTGAAGGCCATAGCGCAGCGTCGAGTCGATGCCGAGGGCGAGGCCTCGCTGCTGGCGCAGGTCGAGGCCGACGATCGAACGATCGTCCTGCTGCTCGAACTGGTCGCCGTTCTCCTCGTCGTCCAGGAAGTAGGTGAAGTTCGAGAACAGGTCGAGCTGGTAGCGAACGGCGTAGGCGCGCAGGCGGGTCAGTCGGTCGCCGGTGCCGCGCCAGATATCGCCGGTGAGCACGTAGCGGCTGGACTTACCGCCGTCACTCCCATCGAGACCGGCGAAGCGCTCGAGGGTGCCGTCCGCGACCGGCTGGAGCGGGATCTGATCGGTCGAGTCCCAGCTGCCGTCGTAGCCCGACAGGGTCAGGGCGTAACCGCGCCCGGCGTCGCCGGACGACAGCCGCAGCAAGCCGTTCACCTTGCGATAGTCCTCCGGCCGCTGCCAGGGTCCGTCGTTGCGTAACACCTCGAGGCCGCCGAGGAGGGTCGCCGCGCCAAGCGGTTCGGAGTCGGCGACGAAAGCTCGGCTGTAGCCGTTCTCGCCGGGCGTCACCGACAGCAGCATCGCCGGCAGCTCGTTGACGTACTCGATGTGTGCGGCGCCGGCGCTCGCGAAGTCGCCCTCGTCGGCGTAATAGGGGCCCTTGCGATACTCCACGGTGTCGACCAGCTCGGGGATCATCGGCGTCAGGTCGGCGTAGCCCTGACCGTGGGCGTGGCTCGCCAGGTTGACCTGCACGCCATCGAGGACGACGCGAAAGTCGGTCCCGTGGTCGAGGTTGAAGCCGCGCAGGAAGTACTGGTTCGCCTTGCCGTCGCCGGCATGCTGGGTGATGACCAGACCGGGGATGGTCTCGAGAATCTCGCCCGGCCGGAGAATCGGGCGCTGAGAAATATCGGCCCGACCGACCACCCCGGCGGTGGCAGAGTCGGCGACGCCCACCAGGTCGGTGGCGCGATCGCGAACCTCGATCGAATCGGCGAAGGAGTCCGCGGCCGGCTCGGGAGGGGGCTCGGCTCCGGTGGCCGACGCTTCAGGCCTCGCGGCCGCTGGAGCGACGGGCGGGTCGACGGGAGGTGCAGTGGGCGCGTCGACGGACTGGGCGAACAACGGTGCGGTGCCGGCCAGCAGGAGGGCGGCGAGAGTCAGGGAGGGGATGCAGCGGCGCAAGAAGGACTCCTGATGGGAGGTAGGAGGCGCAAGATGGACTCTACAACTACGGTCGGAGGCGGGACCCGGATGACCATCCTGTCCACGCCCCCCTTCGCGGTGGGGCTCGACCACCCCGGCGGGGCTGGTCTCTGCGGCCCGGCCGGGCGCAAGGTGGGGACTGGGAGGAGACGGCGATGACGATGTTTGCCGATCGCGAGCAGGCAGCACGGCGACTGGCCGAGCGGCTGGCGCACTACGGGCTCTCGAGGCCACTGGTCCTGGCGATCCCGCGCGGCGCGGTGCCCATGGGCAAGATCGTTGCCGACACGCTGGGCGGCGAGCTCGATGTCGTGCTGGTGCGCAAGCTGGGAGCGCCGGGCAACCCCGAGTACGCGATCGGGGCGGTGTCGGAGGGCGGCGAGGTGCTGGTCGAGCCGCAGGCCGAGGAGCTCGGCATTCCGCCCGCCTACGTCGAGGCGGAGGCGCGCCGGCAGCTCGCGCTCCTCGCCGCCCGCCGCGCCCGCTACACGCCGGCAAGGCCACCCGCCGACCCCTACGGGCGAGACGTCGTGGTCCTCGACGACGGGGTCGCCACCGGCGCCACCTTCAAGTCGGCCCTGGCGGTGGTTCGTGCACGTCAGCCTCGCCGGCTGATCGCGGCCTTTGCGGTGGCCCCCGCCCAGACCGTACGCGAGCTCGCCACTCTGGCCGACGACGTCGTCTGCCTGGCGACGCCGGAGCCGTTCTACGCCGTCGGCATGCACTACGTCGACTTCCGGCAGGTCGACGACGACGAGGTCATCGCGACGCTGAACGCTTCGACACCGGCAACAGCGGTGTCGTCCGGGTGAGGCCTTCGGCTACTGGGCGACGATGTCCTTCTCGAGCCCGGCGACGGCGCCGACCAGCTCGTCGCGGTCCTTGCCCATCACCTTGAACTTGTCGAGGGTGGCGAGGAAGTGCTTCACATTGAGGTCCCACTCGGCCTTGGTGATGCCGAGCCCGGTGTGCGACGTCTTCATGTCGCGGCCCATGTAGACGCAGGGGCCGCCGGTGGCGTTGCAGACGAGCTCGATGACGTGCTGGCGGATCTTGCCCCGCGAGTCGGTCGACTGACCGACGAAGAACTTGGCGAAGATCGGGTCGCCGACCAGACGGCCGAGGAAGTCGTCGGTGACGGCGGCGATGGCGTCGTAGCCGCCGAGCCGCTCGTAGAGGGACTTTTGCACGGTGGCGGCCGGCTTGCTGCCGGCGACGGCCGCGCCGGCGAAGGAAAGCAGGCAGCCAGCGGCGAGAACGAGAACGGGAAGCGCACGACGGGTCATGGAGAGTCCTCCTGAGGGACGGGAGTCGAGGGAACGGAGCGGCTTCTCCCGAGCTACGCAGCGGCAGTGTCGGCCGGATGAACACCCGCCCGTCGGCGGCGCCGAAATGGCGTAGATTCCGTCGATGCCCTCCCCCGCCGCGCCCGCCACCCTCGCCCTCCTCCTCGCCGCCAGCGTCGCACTCGCCGCGCCGCGGCCTTCGACTCCGCCCTCGCTCGACCCGCGACTTCTCTCGGGCCTGGCGGCGCGCTCGATCGGGCCGGCGGCG
>CXWL01003429.1_pt1 | contig 71041 bp, 37 predicted proteins | sample 590931 | NCBI WGS metagenome assembly CXWL01 (sample SAMEA3498368, study PRJEB10139) | groundwater metagenome | biome: water well; material: biofilm material | place: Germany | collected 2015-04-27
GGCTTTCTCTACGCGAGCGACACCCGCGGTGCGTCGCCGTTCTACCCGCGGGTGGGGGGGCGGGTCTTCACCACCGTCCAGATCCCCTCGACGCTGCCCACGCTCGACGAGCTGATGGGGCGCCCCGAATATCCGGATGCCGCGATCGTGCCGCACTACCTCTCCCTGTTGCGTGAGGACCGCCTCAACGTCCTGACGTTGCACGCGGAAATCGAGGGCATGGGCCGCCAGGCCCTGTTTCGCGAGCTGCTGAGCGCCTGCGTCGCACGCGGCGTGCGCTTCGTGCGTCTCGACGACGTGGCGCGCGAGCTCTTGCGCGAGCCGGCGCGCATTCCGGTCGCCGACATGGTCATGGCCGAGATCGACGGCCGCTCCGGCACCGTGGCCACCCAGGCCGGTTGAATTCGACCGTGCGCTTCGCGCACGGCCAGGTGAGACCTACCCCCCGCCGGGGTCGGCCGGATGGTGGTGCTCGTGCATGTTTCCATGGTCGACGCCGGCGGCAGGATGGTGCTCGAGGCTGGCTGCGAGGCGACGGATGGCCTCGACCAGCTCCGGCTCGCGGCCGCTGGCCTGGGCGTCGAGCCGCACCAGCGTGCCGGCGTCGCCGAGGAGCGGCAACGCACTGGTGCCGGCGACCTGCCAGCCGGCGCTGGTGAGGCCGGCGACGGCGGTCGCCAGTTCCCAGCCGCGAAGTACCAAGGTCGTCGTGGCGAACGCGTGGTCGCTGTCACCACTCACGCGCACCTGGTGCGCGAACAGGCCGGCCGGCAGCTCGCCATGGTCGAGGTTGGGCCGCGGCAGCCGGGTCACCCTGACTCCGACGGCGGGCGGCGCGTCGACGAGGCCGGCGGTGAGGAGGGCGCGCCGCAGGTTGCCCACCGCTCGCGCCAGCGGGGCCGGAGTGCCGAAGCCGCGGAGCTCGAGACGGATGAGACGAGGTGTCTCGCTCGCCAGCGGCGAGGCGACGCCGGTCGCGTCGAGGCCGTTGGCGGCGGCGACGGCGAGCACCGCGGCAGCCTCGGACTCACCGAGGGTGATCGTTGCCAGGGCGCCGGTCCACGCCGGCGTCGTCCACACCAGGAGCTCGTTGCCGCCGGCGAGGGCGGCGGGGAGTGGAGGTGCCGGACCGGCGTTGGCGTCGAGAGCGAAACCGGGCAGGGCGGGCAGGGCGAAGGCCGCCGAGCCCTCGCCATTGCTGATCAGGGCGCCGGCGGAGCTGACGAAGGGGATGAGCTCCGCTGGCAGCGTTGGCTCGGCGGCAGGGCTGGGCGCAGTCTGGGTCAGGCAACAGGCAAGGAGGAGGCGTAGCACGGGGCGACGATACCCTGTCGGCCCGAAAGACGAACGCCCCGCGGTTTCCCGCGGGGCGTTCGGTTCGAACGGCTATCTGATTCGAGTCAGCGACGAGGTCCGCGATCGCGGTCGCCGAAGCCACGGCCGCCACCACCACCGCCGCGTGGCGGACCGCCCCGATGGCCGCCGCCACCAGGACCGCGACCGCCACGGTCGCCGCCGCCGCGCTCACCGCGCTCACCGCGATCGCTGCGCTCGCCGGGAGGACCAGCCGGCTCGCCCATGCCGGCGTAGACCGCCGGGTCATAGTCTGGGGCTTCCATGATGACTGCCTTGCGCGAAAGGCGAACGCGACCGGTCTCGTCGATGTTGACCACCTTGACCGTCAGCTCGTCGCCTTCCTTGACGATGTCCGACACCTCGCGGACCCGGTAGGGCGCGAGCTCGCTGACGTGCACCAGCCCGTCGGTGCCCGGCAGAATTTCGACGAAGCAGCCATAGGCCTCGACGCGTCGCACCTGGCCGGTGTAGACCTTGCCGATCTCCGGCACCGCGGTGAGGCGCATGATCATCTCGATCGCGTGCTTGGCCGCCTGCTCGTCGGGCGCGGCGACGACCACCTTGCCGTCGTTGCCGATCTCGATCTCGCAGCCGGTCTCCTCCTGCAGCGCGCGGATGGTCTTGCCACCGGGTCCGATGACGTCGCGGATCTTCTCCTTCGAAATCTCGATGGTGTGCAGCCGGGGCGCGAATGACGAGATGTCAGCGCGCGGGGTGCCGAGCGCCTCCTCCATCAGGCCCAGGATGTGGAGCCGCCCACGCAGCGCCTGTTCGAGCGCCTGGCCCATGATGGCGCGGTTGACGCCCGTGATCTTGATGTCCATCTGCAGGGCGGTGACCCCCTTGCGGGTGCCCGCGACCTTGAAGTCCATGTCGCCGAAGTGATCTTCCTGACCGGCGATGTCGGTGAGGACGGCGAACTGGTCGCCCTCCTTGATCAGGCCCATGGCGACGCCAGCAACCGGTGCGAGCATTGGGACGCCGGCGTCGAACAGGGCCAGCGAACCGCCGCAGATCGAAGCCATCGATGACGAGCCGTTGGACTCGAGGATGTCCGACACCACGCGCACGGTGTACGGGAAGTCGTCCTCGTGCGGCAGAACCGGCGTCAGCGCGCGGCGAGCCAGCACGCCGTGGCCGATCTCGCGCCGGCCAGGCGCCCGCATGAACTTCACCTCGCCTACCGAGAACGGCGGGAAGTTGTAGTGCAGCATGAACTTCTGCAGCGTCTCGCCCTCGTACTCCTCGATGATCTGGGCGTCACGCCGGGTGCCGAGGGTGGCCGAGACGAGGGCTTGGGTCTCGCCGCGGGTGAACAGCGCCGAGCCGTGGGTGCGGGGCAGCAGCCCGACCTCGATGGCGATGTTACGGACGGTGTCGAGATCGCGGCCGTCGAAGCGGGTGCGCTTGTTGATCACGACGTCGCGCAGCAGCTCTTCCTCGAGGTGCTCGAAGATCTTCTTGACGTGCGGCTTGTCGCTGGCTCGGTCCTCACCGAAGGTGGCGAGATAGGCCTTGGTGACGGCGCTCGCGCGATCCTTGCGCTCGAACTTGCCCTTTTCCATGAGCGCATCGCCGAGCGGGCCCCAGAGCGCCGCCTTCACTTCGGCATAGAGCGCGGCCGGGAACTTCTCCGGCGCGGTCCAGGTCGGCTTCGCCATGCCGCCGTCACGGAACATCGCGTGCTGGGCGCGGATGATGCCCTGGATCTGTTCGTGCGCCTTGAAGATGGCGTCGAGCAGGATGTCCTCGCCGAGCTGGTTGGCGCCAGCCTCGACCATCACCACCGCCTCTTCGGTGCCGACGACCACCAGGTCGAGGTCCGAGGCGTCGCGCTCACTGTTGGTCGGGTTGAAGATCAGGTTGCCTTCGATCAAGCCGACGCGGACGGCGCCAACCGGATGGTAGAAGGGGATCTCCGACAGGGCGAGCGCCGCCGAGGCGCCGTTGATCGCCAGGATGTCCGGGTCGTTCTCGCCGTCGGCCGACAGCACCAGGGAGATGATCTGCGTCTCCATGGTGTAGCCGTCGGGAAACAGCGGCCGCAGGGGACGGTCGATCAACCGCGAGGTGATGGTCTCCTTCTCGGTCGCCCGGCCCTCGCGCTTGAAGAAGCCGCCTGGGATGCGGCCCGCCGCGTACTGGTTCTCGCGGTAGTCGACGGTGAGCGGGAGGAAGTCGCGGGGGATGGCGGCGTCCTTGTTGATGCAGGCGGTGGTGAGCACCACCGTGTCACCGAGGCGGGTGACGACCGAGCCGTGGGCCTGTTTGGCCAGGTGCCCCGTCTCGAGCACCAGAGTGCCGGCGCCGACGGGAATGGAGCGCTGTAGCTTCATGGGTTTTCCTTGCGGTGGGCGCACTGCCCTCGTCGAGTGCGCGGTGGTTGTCTTGCCTGACGCGAACCTGCTGTGTTCCCTGACCGGGGAGGTCGAGGTGTAGCAGCGGCGCGTGGCGGGGGTCGCAGTGACCCGGCCACGCGCCGCGGGAAGGGCTACTTGCGCAGGCCCAGCCGCTCGATGGTCGAGCGGTACGACTCGACGCTCTGGCTCTTCAGGTAGTCGAGCAGGCGCCGCCGGCGGCCGACGAGCTTGAGCAGGCCGCGTCGGCTGTGGTGGTCCTGGGTGTTGGCCTTGAAGTGGTCGGTGAGCTGGTTGATGCGCTGGGTGATGAGCGCCACCTGCACCTCCGGTGAGCCGTTGTCGTTCTCGTGGCGCCGGAAGCTGCCAATCACTTCTTCCTTCTGTTCCTTGGTCTGAGGCACGTTCTTCTCCGTCCCGATTCAGGGGTGTTGCGTTGTACACAGAGCGCGGGGGGCGACGGCGCCTCCCGGCCGCAGGCCCGCTACGTTGCGGGCCAGACTTGCATCCGACATCGCGCCGGACAGGACATCATACCTTGGCGCGCCTAGCGGGGCGCGCCTAGCGGGGCGCGCCGAGCGGGGCGCGCCTAGCGGAAGACGATCCGCGGTTGCACCACGACCACCGAGGCGCCGATCCGCTCGGTCACCGAGCCGACCGCCAGGAACTGGCCGCGCCGGGTGACGAGCTTGACCCAGTCGCCTTCGTCGCCCGCCTGGTCGCGGAGCAGGACGGTCTGGCCATGCGTCAAACGTCGCTCCTGCGCGACGTCGATTGGCGCTTCGGCGAAGGGCAGGGGAATGGCGTCGAACGGAATCAGCGAGGGCGCGAGCGGTTGCTCCGCCGCCACCCGGCGCGCCAGCTCGTCGACGGTGAGCGCGGTCGCCAGCTCGAAGCCGCCGATCTTCAGGCGACGCAGGCCAGACAGGTGAGCGCCGCAGCCGACGGCCTGACCGAGGTCGTGGGCGAGAGTGCGGGCGTAGGTGCCGGACGTGCAGGCGATGCGCACGCGGAGCTCGTCGTGCTCGAGCGGCGAGATCGGCGCGTAGTCGTAGACGGTGACCTCTTTGGTTGTCTCCGGCACGTCTTCGCCGCGACGCGCCAGCTCGTAGAAGCGCACGCCGCCGACTTTCCGCGCGCAAAAGGGTGGTGGCGTCTGCTCGTAGGTGCCGACGAACCGTGTCATCGCCTCGGCGATCGCCGTCTCCGTGAGTCCGGACGTATCGCCCCGGCTGGTCACGTCGCCAGCGGCGTCGTAGGTGTTGGTGGCGGTGCCGAAGTGGACCACGCCCTCGTAGACCTTCGGCGCGCGAATCAGGAAGCGGGTCAACCGGGTGGCGTGCCCGAGGGTCAGCACCAGCAGGCCCGTGGCCTCCGGGTCGAGGGTGCCGCAGTGGCCGATCTTCTTCTGGCGCAGAATCCTGCGTACCTGCTGGACGATGTCGTGCGAGGTGCAGCCGCGGTGCTTGTCGACGAGCAGCAGGCCATCCTCGACCAGCGGCGGCAGCCGCGGCGGCCGCGGACCCTGAGCTTGGCGCTCGCGCCGAGTCGCCGGCGGGTCAGCGAGCTGGGGCGCCACCGGTACGTCGAGCGGGGGGGCCTCGGGCTCGGCCGCGGCGACCTCGGGGACGGTCGTCGGCTCGGAATCGGCGGCGTAGGGGTTGCTGCGAGGATCCACAGTGCGGGTCAGCCTGCGGCCGCCTGCCCGAGGGCGGCGATCAGCTCAGTGCGCAGCTCGCCGACGTTGCGTTCGACGGTGAAACCGGCGGCGTTACGGTGTCCGCCGCCGCCGTACTGGCGGGCCAGGCGTTCGATGTCGACGTCGCCCTTGCTGCGCAGGGAGACCTTCGCGCGGCCATCAGGCAGCTCGCGCAGAAGGGCGACGGCGACCACGCCGGCGATCGACCGTGGGTGGTCGATCAGCCCCTCGGAGTCGGCGGCGGTGGCACCCGCCGCCGCGTACATGGCAGGCGTCAGGGCGACGGTGGCCACCCGGCCGTCGTGCGCCAGCTCGAGCGTCGTCAGCATTTCGCCGAGGAGACGCAGGGAGGCCAGTGGCTGGCTCTCGTAGAGCCACAGCGAGACCTGCTCGGGGCTGGCGCCATGGCGCACCAGCGCGGCCGCCGCCTCGAAAGCGGCGACGCCGGTGTTGGAGAAGCGGAAGCCGCCGGTGTCGGCGGCGATGGTCAGCAGCAGCGCGTTGGCGGTCTCGGCGTCGAGCTCGGCGTGCAGGCCCTGCGCCAGGCGAAAGATCATCTCGCCGACGGCTGGCGCTGCGGTGTCGACCCAGTTCACCTCGCCGTACTGGCCGTTGCCGAGGTGGTGGTCGATGTTGAGCAGCGGCAGACTGCCGAGCTGCTCGGCGAGGCCGGTGCGATCGAGGCCCGGGCACTCGAGGACGACCACGGCGTCAAAGGTCTCGGGAAAGCCGGCCGGCGGCTCGCTGCCGACGTGGATGCGATCGAAGCCGGCGAGCGGCTTGAAGATCGCAGGTGCGGCGTCGCGGTTCCACACCGTCGCGCCCTTGCCCATACGCCGCAGGATGCGGGCGAGAGCGAGCTCGGAGCCGATGGCGTCGCCATCCGGGCTCTGGTGGCTGACCAACAGCAACCGGTTCGCCTGCCGCAGGCGCTGCAGCAGTGCCTCAGGAGCCTTGTTCGCGCTCAGGGTCATGGAGCTTCTCCAGAATCTCGTTGATGCGTTGACTGTGTTCGGCACCGCGGTCGAGCTCGAAGTGGAGCTCGGGGGTGAGGCGGAGGCGCAGGCGCTCGGCGAGCTGCGAGCGGAGGAAACCGCGGGCGTGGACCAGGGCGGCGACGGCGGCCTCGCGTTCGGCGTCGTCGGAGCCGAGAACCGAGACCTTGACCGTGGCGTGCGACAAGTCGCGGGTGACCTCGACATGACTGACGGTGGCGAGCTTCACCCGGGGGTCGCGGATGTGGAACATCATCAGCTCTGACAGCTCGGCGCGCAGCAGGTCGTCGAGTCGTTCGGTGCGGTGACGGCGGACGGGCATCTCAGGCTCCAACCTCGAGGATCTCGGGTTCCCAGGAAACGAGGATCACGTCGTCGTGGTTCTCGACCAGGGCGCGCACGAGCTCGAGCAGCCGCTCGATTTCCTTTTCACTGCTGTGCACGATGGCGACTCCGATCTCCGCGCGTTGCGGGAAGTCGTGGATCTCGGTCTCCGCCACCGAGACCCGCAGGCGGGCATGGAGGCGTTCGACCAATGCCTGAACGACGCGGCGCTTCTCCTTGAGGTTGCGCACGCCTGGAATCTGCAGCTCGAGGACTGCCACTCCGACCAACATCGACATCCGAGGGGGGTGACGGCAGGCACCGCGCCGGGCTGGGGGCCTTGGTGGCCCGAGCCCGGCGTGGGCCGGCTACAGGGTGGCGGCGACCTGTTCCTTGACGAAGGCCTCGATGAAGTCGCCGGGCTTGAAGTCCTGGAACTTGTCGAGCCCGATGCCGCAGTCGAAGCCGGCGCGCACCTCGCTCGCGTCGTCCTTGAAGCGGCGCAGCGATGACAGCTTGCCCTCGTAGATGACCCGACCGTCGCGCACCAAGCGGATGAGCGCCGTGCGTGGGATGACACCCTCGATGACGTGGCAGCCGGCGATGGTGCCGACCTTCGGCACCTTGAACGTGTCGCGAACCTCGGCCCGGCCCCTGGCCACTTCCTTGAACGTCGGCGACAGCAGGCCGGTCATCGCCAGCTTCAGCTCGTCGAGCAGCTCGTAGATGATGGTGTGGAGGCGGATGTCGACCTTCTCGTGCTCGGCCAGGTCAGCGGCGTTGCGCTCGGGGCGGACGTTGAAGCCGACCACGATCGCTTTCGACGCCGACGCCAGCAGCACGTCGTTGGTGGTGATGGCGCCGACCCCCGAGTGGAGGACCTGCACCCGCACCTTGTCGGTCGACTGCTTCTCGATCGCCTCCTTGAGGACCTCGACCGAGCCCTGCACGTCGGCCTTGAGGACGACCGCCAGGTCCTTCACCTCGCCCTGCTGGATCTGCGAGAAGAGCTGCTCGAGCGAGAGCTTGCCGGTGGTCGGGTTCAGCCCGCGCTTGCGCGCTTCCTGCTGACGGAACTCGGCGATGGCTCGCGCCTTCTCCTCCTCGGCAACGACCTGGAAGAGGTCGCCGGCGTCGGGCACTTCGCCGAAGCCGGTGATCTCGGTCGGGGTCGCCGGTCCAGCCTTGGTCACCCGCTTGCCGACGTCGTCGCTCATCGAGCGCACGCGGCCCCAGGTGGCGCCACAGACGAAGATGTCGCCCGCCGCGAGGGTGCCGTCCTGGACGAGCACCGTGGCGATGATGCCGCGGCCGACGTCCTTGCGCGCCTCGAGCACGACACCCTGCGCCGGAATGTCCGGGTTGGCCTTGAGGTCGAGGATGTCCGCCTGGAGGACGATCATCTCCAGGAGCTCCTTGATGCCCTGCTTCTTGAGCGCCGAGATCGGCACCGCGACGGTGTCGCCGCCCCAGTCCTCGACCAGCACGCCGCGGTCCGACAGCTCCTTCTTCACGCGGTCGAGGTTGGCGTTGGGCTTGTCGATCTTGTTGATCGCCACGATCAACGGCACCTTCGCCGCTCGCGCGTGGCTGATCGCCTCGATCGTCTGCGGCATGACGCCGTCGTCGGCAGCGACTACCAGGACGACGAGGTCGGTGGCCTTGGCGCCACGAGCGCGCATCAGGGTGAAGGCTTCGTGACCTGGCGTGTCGAGGAAGACGATGCGGCGACCGTGCACCTCGACGTCATAGGCGCCGATGTGCTGGGTGATGCCGCCCGACTCGCCCTCGGCCACCTTGGACGACCGGATGGCGTCGAGGAGGGAGGTCTTGCCATGGTCGACGTGACCCATGATGGTGACCACCGGAGCGCGCGAGGGCCTGGTGTCGTCCGCCTCGACGGGCTTGGTGTCACGGTTCAGCTGGACCTCCTCTTCGAAGCTCACCAACATGGTCTCGACGCCGAAGTCCTGCATGGCAACCTGGTTCGCCAGCTCGGGCTCGATGACCTGGTTGATGTTGGCCAGGATGCCGCGGCGCACCAGGCTGGCGATGACGTCCCGCGACTTGGCGCCGAGCTTGTCGGAGAACTGCCGCAACGTCATGCCTTCGGTGATGGTGATCGACCCTGACGGTGGCTTCTTGAAGGACAGCACCTTGCCGGCCTCGGCGCCTTCCTTCTCGCGCTCGGCACGACGAGCGCGGCGAGCCGACACCGGCCCCGCCGGCCCGTCGTCCTGGGCGGCCTCGATCTCGCGCAGCGAACCGCGGTACGAACGCAGGTTGCTGTTGTTGTCGGCGGCTTCTCCGACCTGCTTCTTGACGCCACGCTTGTTCTTCTTGTCGTGGTCCTTGTCGCGCTCACGCTGACGCGAAGCGTCACCGGTCGGTGGCGCCGGGCTGGTCGAGCTGCCGGGGCGCCGCATGCCGCCAGGGCCGGTCGGCCCGCCGCCCATGCCGGGACGACTGGGCCCGCCGCCCATACCGGGTCGGGTTGGGCCACCGCCCATGCCAGGGCGGGTGGGCCCGCCGCCCATGCCGGGACGACTGGGACCACCACCCATGCCGGGTCGGCTCGGTCCACCACCCATGCCGGGGCGCGGGGGGCCGCTGGGGCCCATACCGGGACGGCTCGGACCACCACCCATGCCGGGTCGACTGGGTCCGCCCGGACCCATGCCCGGGCGACCCCCGGGACCCATGCCGGGGCGACCCGGAGGGCTGACCGTACCCGGACGGCCTGGCCGCGGCGGGGGCTGATAGCCGGGGGGCGGCGGCGCGATCAGGCCGGTGCGCAGCTGGTCTGGCGTCTTCTCGGGCGGCTTGGGCGGCGGCGGCGGCGGCGGGGGAGGTGGGGGTGTCGGCTTTTCGCCAGCCTCCGGAGTCGCCACTGGCGTGACCGCCGGCGCGACGGCTGCCGCGGNNGCAGCGGGTCGCTCGGCGGCAGGCTCGGCAGGGGCTGACGCGGTCTCGGCGACCGGCGCCGCCGACGGGGTCTCCGCGAACGCCTCGACCGCAGTCCCCTGGTCGTGGGTCTCGGCCTCAGCTGACGCCTGGTAGACGTCCTCATAGGGAGCCTCGGCGCCCTCGAAAGCACCCATCGGCATGTCGTCGTCGCTGGCGACGCGCTCCGGGTGCCCGTCGAGGGTGCGAATGCGCGGCTCCACCGTCTGGATGATCGAGCGCGGCCGGTTCGGGCGCAGCGGGCTCGGCGTCGGGCGCCGGGTCGGCGGCGGCGGCGGCGCGGCTACCGGGCGGCGGACGACCGGCGGCGCCGTCTCGTCGCGCAGGATGACCTCGCGGGGCTGCGGCAGCTTCTTGCCCTGCATGATCGCCTGGATGGCGTCGGTGTCGATCTGGGCTTCTTCGCCCTCGACGCGGACGCCGAGCGACCGCAACTTGAAAACGAGGTCCTGGTTCGCGATGTTCATCATGCGAGCCAGGTCAGAGATCTTGATCTTGCTACCCATGCGCTGTCGTCGACTCCTTGGTTACTGCTCGGCGAGGATCTAAGGCGGATTCGTGGTGGAGGGGGCAGAAGGGGCCATACCGGACCGTTCGCTAGCCCTCGTGCTCCGCGCCCTGCGCCGCGGAGGAGGTCGGATCGGCCTCGCTTGCCGCGTCTTCACTCGCCTCGGCACCCGTCTCGGCGCCCGTGTCGCTCCGTGCCTTGAGACGCTCGGCATCGGCAAAAGCTCGGCTCAGGGCGGCCATGAAGTCTTGGTCGTCCATGGTGTTGGAAGCCGGCTCCTGGAACGAGAAGCTGACGCCGCTCGCCTGCTTGGCGGCCTGTTCCTTGGCCCAGTCGAGGATCGCCTGCGCGGTCTTCGGGCCAATGTCCTCGATCTCGGCGAGATCCTCGGGGGTCGCCTCGAGCAGGGCTTCGAGGGTGCCGAGACCGGCATTCTCGAGTGCCTCGGCCGTCTTCGGGCCGATGTTCGGCGCCTGCCGCAGGTCGAAGATCGGCGCTTCGTTCGAGGTCGTGGCGCCGATCGAGCCCTTGAGCATCCGTGCCAGGGCGTCGGCGACCTCGTCCTTGACGTCGCTCTCGCTCTTGATGTCGATCTTGGCGCCGATCAGCTCGGAGGCCAGCCGCACGTTCTGCCCACGTTTGCCGATGGCGAGCGACAGCTGCTCGTCCTCGACGATGACGTCCAGGTGCGGTACGACGCCGTGGTGGGTCACCGACACGCGGGTGATCTTGGCCGGCGCGAGCGCGCTCTGGGCGAAGGTCACCAGGTCGTCCGAATACTCGATGATGTCGATCTTCTCGCCGCGCAGCTCGCGGATGATCGACTGCACGCGGGAGCCCTTCATGCCGACGCAGGCGCCGACCGGATCGACGTCGCGCTCGCGGCTGTAGACGGCCACCTTGGCGCGCTCGCCAGGGGCGCGCACTGCAGTCTTGATGACGACGGTGCCGTCGTAGATTTCCGGCACCTCCATCTCGAACAGCTTGACCAGGAGGCGGGGATCGGTGCGCGACAGCACGATCTGCGGGCCCTTCGGCTGCTTGTGCACGTCGACGATGACGCCGCGAATGCGCTCGCCCTGGCTGTAGCGCTCGTGGCGAGCCTGCTCGTTGCGGGTCACGATGGCCTCGGTGCGCCCGAGGTCAACGATGATGTCGCCCCGTTCGAAGCGCTTGACGACGCCGTTCAGGACCTCGCCGACACGGTCGATGTACTCGTTGTAGACCTTCTCGCGCTCGGCCTCGCGGATGCGCTGGTAGAGGACCTGCTTGGCCGACTGGGCAGCGATGCGGCCGAGGCCGTCGCTCGAGATCGGCATCGTGATTTCGTCGCCCACCTGAGCGCCGGGCTTGGAGTCCTGCGCCTCTTCGACGGTCCATTCGGCAAGGGGATCCTCGACCGTTTCGACCACCTTCTTGAAGATGACGGCAGAGATCTTGCCGCTGTCGCGCTCGAGGTGGGCGCGTACCGGTTCCTTGATGCGATGCTGCTTCTTGACCGCCGAGGCGATCGCATCCTCGAACGCGGCGACACAGCGTTCGACGTCGAGGTCCTTCTCGCGCGCCATCAGGCGGACGACCTCGAAAATATTGACCTCTTGAACGGTGGCTGGCGGCATCGTTGGTCCTACCTCTGGCGAGCGAATCGGCGAACCGGGGCGGCGTACAGCCCCGGGGTTGCTAGTTTTCGAGGGTTGGCCGCAGTCGGCAGCGCGCCGCTGGCGGCTGCTGACTCGGGGAACGGCTGTGGCGTCGAGCCAAGGCGCAACACCACTAAAGTTCGATCTCCAGTCGCGCCGCGCTGATCCAGGCGAGGGGAATGCGCAGCGTGTCGGGAGTCTTGGCGGGAGTCTCGGCAGCGACCAGGATGACGTCCGCGCCCGCCGCCTCGCGGCCACTCAGGCGGCCGACGATGGTGCGCTTGCGCGCTGCCGTCGGCTCCTTGAAGGTGACGCGCGCCAGGCGGCCCGCAAAGCGATCATAGTCCTGCGGACGGAACAGTGGGCGATCGAGGCCCGGCGACGACACCTCGAGGAGGTAGCGGTCGCTGCCGAAGCCGGTGGCGTCGAGCAACGCCCCGGCCTGCCGCGACACCTGCTCGCAGTCGGCGAGGGTCACGCCCTCCGGGCGATCGAGGTAGAGCCGCAGGGTGCGGCCCGCAAACTCGACGTGCACGAGCTCGCAGCCGCAGGTGGCGGCGAGCGCAGCGAGGTCGGCAGTGATCTGTGGGTCGAGCGCGGTGGTCGCCATGGGTGTCTGGTTGGAGTTTCCGACCAACAAAAAAAGTGGGCAGAGCCCACTCCTGTGAGTCAGAAAGCTGGCCGGTTGAGTATAGACGACGGCGGGCCCCTCGGCAACCAAAGGGCTGGCCCGGACCAGGGCTCAGGCGGTCAAGGGCGTGCCAATTTGGCGCCAACGGGTTCCTGGACCGTGAGAAACGACGTGTCGATCAGCTCTGGCAGGGGTCTTGCTTCGGCCCTCCGCCGGACACGCAGCGGCGCCGCAGGCGTCGCGAAAGGAGCGCGAGGCTTACATGGAAACTGCACGCAGTCGTCAGGTCACCACACTGGCTCTGCTCTTCGGGGCGATGGTTTTCGGCATGGTGCTCGCCGGTGGGCTGAGCTTTACGCCCGCCAGTCACTCCGAACCGCCACCGCAGGCGCCGTCGCCGTCGGCGAGTTACGTCGGCAACGGCCTGACCGGCTTCGCCGACCTCGCCGACGCTGTCGCGCCGGCGGTGGTGTCGATCGACGCTGCCACGATCGAAAAGGGCAGCGAGGGCGGCGGTCCGGCCAACCCGTTCGAGTTCTTCTTCGGCCCGGGCGGCCCGCAGCAGCGGCGGCAGCCGTCGCCCCACGGTGGGTCGGGCGAGGATGAGGAGTATCGCTCGGACGCCGGCGGGAGCGGCTTTCTGGTCAGCGCCGATGGCTTGCTGGTAACCAACAATCACGTCGTCGAAGGCGCCACCTCGATCACCGTCCAACTCGACGGTGGCCACAACTACAAGGCCACGGTCAAGGGCGTCGACAAGGCCACCGATCTCGCCCTGCTCAAGATCGAATCGGACAAGCCGTTCAAGTACCTGGCTCTCGGCGACAGCGACGCGTTGCGTGTCGGCGACTGGGTGATGGCGATCGGCAACCCGCTCGGCCTCGGCAAGACGGTGACCGTCGGCGTGGTCGGCGCCAAGGGCCGGAGCATTGGCATCGCCGACACCTCGTTCGAGAACTTCATCCAGACCGACGCGGCGATCAACCGCGGCAACTCCGGCGGGCCGCTGGTCAACACCCGCGGCGAAGTGGTCGGGATCGCGACGGCGATGAACGGCGGCGCCGAGAACGTCGGCTTCGCGGTGCCGGTCAAGACCCTGAAGGCGGTGCTGCCTCAGCTGCGTGACAAGGGCAAGGTGAGCCGCGGCTACCTCGGCCTGCGGGTTGGGAACCTGGATGCCGATCGCGCCCAGGCGTTCGGGCTGCCGGGCACGGACGGCGCCCTGGTGGCGTCGGTCGACCCCGACACGCCGGCGGCCAAGGCCGGCATCCGCCACGGCGACGTCGTCCTCGAGGTCGACGGTCGGACCATCCATGAAACCCGCGACCTGATCGACTACGTGTCGGGCCAGGGCCCGGGAGTCAAGGTCAAGCTGCACGTCTTCCGCGACGGCAAGACGCTCGACAAGGACGTTCTGCTCGAGGAGCGGCCGGGCCAGGGGGAGGCCGAGGAGTCCGGCGGCGACGAGGAAGGCAAGGGCATCGCCTGGCTCGGCATGCGCTACCAGGACCTCACCCCGGGCCTGCGGCAGTCGCATGGCGTGCCGGAAGACACCGAGGGCGTCTGGGTCAGCGAAGTGTCGCCGTCCTCGCCCTTGTACGAGGAGTCGCTGCGACCCGGCGACGTCATCACCGAGGTCAACGGCGAGCCCACCAGGAGCGTGAGCGAGCTCGAGGAGCGGGTCGGCGGGGCGAAGACCGGCACCTTCCTGCGCTTCTACGTCGAACGCTTCGACGGGCGCGGCGGCCGGCCGACGCAGTTCTTCGCCATCGTCAAGGCGCCGTGAGCTGACGCTGATCGCCGCCGCCAGACGCAGGGCTGGTGGTTCCAGGAGGGCTCGGCACGGTCGCCGGGCCCTCTTTTTGTGTTGCCCGGTTCCACCGGAAGGACCAACCCTCGCTATGCTCTGCGCCCCATGATTCGACGCCCTCCCGGCGGCCGCGCCGTCGTTCTCCTCGTCGACGACGAGCCCGCGATCCGCGACAGCCTGCGGATGATCCTCGAGTACGAGAGCTATGTCGTCGAGGAGGCGCGCGGTGGCATCGAGGCGCTCGCCCGGCTCGCCGACCGCGTCGTCGACGTCGTGATTCTCGACGTCAAGATGCCCGACATGGACGGCCTCGAGGTGCTGCGCCAGCTGCGCGAGCGGGGCCACGAGCAGCCGGTGGTGGTGGTCAGTGGCCATGGCGACTTCGCCACCGCCGTCGAGGCCACCAAGCGCGGCGCCTTCGACTACCTCGAGAAGCCCCTGCAGCGCGATCGGGTGCTGCTGGCCCTGCGCAACGCCCTCGAGGCCGACCGTCTGGAGCGCGAGAATCGCGCCCTGCGGCTGGAGGGGGACCAGTTGGTTGGCGCTTCACCGGCCATCCGCCAGCTGCTGGCCACCGTCGACCGCGCCGCGCCGACGCCGGCGACGGTGCTGATCACCGGCGAGAGCGGGACCGGTAAGGAGCTCGTGGCGCGCCTGATCCACGACCGCAGTGCCCGTCGCGACCGCGCCTTCGTGATGGTCAATTGCGCGGCGATTCCCGAGGAGCTGATCGAGTCGGAGCTGTTCGGACACGAGAAGGGGAGCTTCACCGGCGCGGTGCGCCGCCAGGCGGGCAAGTTCGCGGTCGCCGACGGCGGCACCATCTTTCTCGACGAGATCGGCGACATGTCGGCGCGCACCCAGGCCAAGGTGTTGCGGGCCCTGCAGAACGGTGAGGTGGAGCCGGTCGGTGCCGAGCGCTCCCTGCGCGTCGACGTCCGGGTGGTGGCGGCGACCAATCGGAATCTCGAGGAAGAGATCAAGGCCGGGCGCTTCCGTGAAGACCTCTTCTACCGGCTGGCCGTCGTGGTGCTGCGCACNNCCGCCGCTGCGCGAGCGCGCCGACGACATCCCCCTCCTCGTCGACTACTTCGTACGGCGGGCGGTGGCCCAGGGCTACCGTGCGAGGATCTTCGCGCCTGGTGCCCTCGAGCACCTCTCGGCATTGCCATTTCGCGGCAACGTCCGCGAGCTCAAGAACCTGGTCGAGCGGCTGCTCATCCTCTGCCCGCGCGAGCGCGTTGAGCGTGACGACGTCCTGCTGGCGAGCGGTGGCGCGCAGCCCGAGCTCGGCTCGGCCCTGCTCGGCGCGCGCTCGCTCCGCGAATTCCAGGAGACCTCGGAGCGTCTGTTCATCCTCCACAAGCTGGCAGAGAACAACTGGAACGTCACCCGCACCGCCGAAGCGATCGACACCCCGCGCAGCAACCTGTACAAGAAGATGGAGCAGTACGAGATCCACCGGGCCGGCGCCGCCGAGAAGCGCCCCGCCGGTGAGGACACGGCAGCCGGCGAGGCGGAGGTGGTGCATGACTGACGCGACGATGGCCGTCGACTCGCCCATCGAGGGCCTGCTCGAGGGCAGCGGCGCCCTGCGGCGGGGACATTTCCTGCTGTCGTCCGGGCTCCACTCGCCCGCCTACGTGCAATGCGCGCTGCTGCTCGAGCAGCCGGCCCATGCCCAGGAGGTGGGACGTCGCCTGGCAGGTCACCTCGCCGCCCTACGGCCAGACTCGGTGCTGGCGCCGGCGCTCGGCGGCGTGGTCATCGGCTACGCGGTTGCCGCCGCGCTCGGCGTTCCCTTCCGCTTCAGCGAGCGCGCCGGCTCGGCGATGGCGCTGCGCCGGGGATTCGCGCTGCGGCCGGGCGAGCGGGTGGTGATCGTCGAGGACGTCGTGACCACGGGCAAGTCCACCCTCGAGACCGCGGCGCTGGCCGCCAGTCAGGGCGCAGAGGTGGTGGGGATCGGCTCGATCATCGACCGCAGCGGCGGACGCCACGGCTTCCCGGTGCCCTACGCGGCGCTGTTGGCGCTCGACCTGCCGGCCTGGGAAGCGACGGTTTGCCCGCTCTGTGCCGCCGGCGGTGTTGCCGAGAAGCCAGGCTCACGACCCGGCTGAGCGGCCGCTACGGGGGGCGTCAGCCCAGTCGTTCGCGGAACAGCTTGTCGAAGGCGCTCTTCAGGGCGCCGATCCGTCCCTGGTTGGCGACCTCCTTGGCCTTGACCACGAGGTCCCAGGCCTGCTCGGTGCTGTCGGTGACGGAGACCTTCCAGGTGTCGCTCTTGGCGTCGAACTGGCCGCGGTCGCCGCCGCCGCGATCGGTGCCGGCGAGCGCCCAGCCGGTTGGGAGGTAGCTGCGGAGCTCCTGCTGCGTGTATCCGAAGTCGGTCATGGCGGCGAATTCCTACCACGCCGACCCTATGCCTGTCAGCCAGCGGCCGCTGCCCCGGAGTAAAATCCCTCCGCCGCGCCCGTTCTGGGCCGAGGCTCCCTCGTATCGCCCCCTTTGCCGAAAGGAACGCTGCTGCTATGAGCACTTGGTACCTCGCCATCCAGGGACGTCAGGAAGGGCCGTTCTCGGCCGACCAGATCAAGGAGCGCCTGCGGGCGCGCCAGATCGACAGCTCGACGTACGGTTTCACCCAGGGGATGGACAACTGGGCGCCGCTGTCCACCCGCGCCGAGTTCGCCGACGCTCTGGCGCCGGCCGCGGTACCGGCGCCACCGGTCACCGTCGCCGCGCCGGGCGCCGCCGCGCCGGGCGCCGCCGCGCCCAGCGCCGGTGCTGCCCCGGTTGGCCAGCACGCGCACGAGATCGACTACGAAATCTTCGGTGAGGAGATGCAGTTCGTCGAGATCACCCTCGATCCGCAGGAATCCTGTATCGCCGAGGCCGGCGCCTTCATGTTCATGCAGCCCGGCATCCAGATGGAGACCGTTTTCGGCGACGGCTCGGGCAAGGACGCCGGGAGCGGCTTCATGGGCAAGCTGCTGTCAGCGGGCAAGCGGGTCCTCACTGGCGAGTCGCTGTTCATGACGGTGTTCGGCAACGGCGGAACCAGCCGTCAGATCGTTGCCTTCGCGGCACCCTACCCGGGCAAGATCGTGGCTGTCGACCTGCGCCAGCACGGTGGCACCCTGCTCTGCCAGAAGGACGCCTTCCTCTGTGCGGCCAAAGGGGTGGCGGTCGGCATCGCGTTCCAGAAGAAGCTCGGCGTCGGCTTCTTCGGCGGCGAGGGGTTCATCCTGCAGAAGCTCGAGGGCGACGGCCTGGCCTTCGTCCACGCCTGCGGCACCTTGGTGTCCAAGGACCTGAAGGCCGGCGAGACGCTGCGTGTCGACACCGGCTGCCTGGTGGCCTTCGAGTCGCAGGTGCAGTACGACATCCAGATGGTCAGCGGCGTGAAGACCGCGCTGTTCGGCGGTGAGGGACTGTTCTACGCCGCGATGACCGGCCCCGGCCGGGTGTGGCTGCAGTCGCTGCCCTTCAGCCGCCTGGCCAGCCGCATCTTCGCCGCGGCGCCGCAGGCCGGTGGTGGTCGCAAGGAAGAAGGCTCCGTCCTCGGCGGGATCGGCGGCCTGATTCTCTCGGGCGGTGGCGACAGGTAGGGGCATCCCGGAAGCTGAGTTGGTAGTTCGCCCCCGCCCGGCTCGTCCGCGGCGGGGAGCCGCCTCAGCCCACCTCGACCTCGACCTTCAGCATGCGCCCCCAGGCCGTGCGCAGCGACTCGGGCAGGTCGAGCTCGGGAAAGATCTCGCGCACGTCGTCCCGGCTGACGAACGACCAGATGTCGTCCCACTGGGCGTAGCGCAGCATCTGGGCAATGACGAAGGCGCGGTCGGCAGGCGTGCCCTCGCGTAGGATCCGGCGCAGGTCGCGCGCCGTCATCTGGCGGTCGGGGATGAAATAGAGGAACTCGGGTCGCTCGACGCCAGCGCTGGTCATGACCGGCCAAGTATACTGCGCCGGGTCGGCCGTTCCGGGCGCCCCGCACCCGGTTGCCGGACCGGGCCAGCGCGACCGGTGGGCGCTTGACGCCGGGAGTCGGTGGGCTAAGATCGCATCTGTCCAGGTACCCTGGGCGGGCATAACTCAGCTGGTAGAGTGCAAGCTTCCCAAGCTTGATGTCGCGGGTTCGAATCCCGTTGCCCGCTCCATTTGAGTCCCTTGGACTAGACGGCATAGGCCATCTTTCTCGTGATCCGCGGTGCCGGCTGAAACCGGTCGCCTCGCGGTTGCCTTCACGCCAGTAGAAGAGCTCGCACACGCTCCACCGGTCGGCGGACTCGATTCCGCCATCCCAGTGGTCGCGCCGGCGACCCGATCGGCCTTTTTGGTGCCGGATCGCGCCTAGGAGGGGGAGACCAGGCTCAGCCAGTCCACCTCGCCAAGAAAGGCCCGTCATGCGCCCATACTGTGCCGCGCTTCCGCCGCTCGTACTCGCCTACGCCGTGGTCGGCTTCCTGGCGACGCCCGCCGGTGCCGACCAGACCTGGCTGGTCTCCGAGGGGATCGCCGGCGACACGCCGGCGAGCGGTGCCACCGCGCCCCTGATCAGCGCCGATGGCGCGTGGCTCGTTCTCACCTCGAGCTCCGCGCTGGGCGTCCCTGCGCTGGTCGACACGAACGGCGCCGAGGATGTCTTCCTGGTCGAACGTGCGACCGGCAACCTGCAGCTCGTCTCGCACTCCTCGGCGTCGAGCACCACGACGGGGAATGGCGCGTCGTTTGCCAGTGCGATCAGCCCCGATGGCCGCTACGTGGCGTTCATCTCACGCGCCACGAACCTGATCGCGGGCGGTACCGACACCAATGTCAACAACGACGCGTTTTTCTGGGACCGAGTTACGGGGGCGGTGACCCTGGTCTCGCACCTTCCGGGCTCCAACACGGCGACACCGAACAACCAGTCGATCGCCCGCGCGCTCAGTGCCGACGGCCGCTACCTGACGTTCTACTCGTTCGCGACCGACCTCATCGCGGGGGGCAGCGACACGAACGCCACCAACGACGCCTTCCTCTGGGATCGCGACACCGGGGCGGTGACCCTCGTCTCGCACGCCGCGGGCTCGACAACGACGGCGGGCAGCGGCGGCGGGAGCCTCCCGACGGCACTCAGCGCCGACGGCCGCTACGTCGCCTTCTTCGGGAGTGCGAACAACCTGATCGTGGGGGGCAGCGACCCAACCATCAACTCGGATGCCTTCCTCTGGGACCGGGACACCGGCTTGGTGACGTTGGTATCCCGTACCGCGAGCTCGAGCACCACGTCGTCGAATGGGGCACAGTCGATCACCAGCACGATGAGCACCGACGGCCGCTACGTCGCGTTCTATTCGCGGTCGACCGACCTCATCGCGGGCCTGAGCGACAGCAACGCGGCCGACGACGCCTTTCTCTGGGACCGCGACACCGGAACGGTCACGCTCGCGTCGCACGCCTCGAGCTCGAGCACGACGACGGCGAGCGGGGGCGCATCGCTCACCACCGCGATCAGCGCCGACGGCCGCTACCTGGCATTCCAGTCTCGGGCGACCGACCTCATCGCGGGCGGCAGCGACACCAACGGCGTCAACGACGCCTACCTCTGGGACCGGGACACGGGAGCGGTCAGCCTCGTCTCGCACACCGCCAGCTCGGGCACGACGGCAGGTGGCGGCAACGCGAACCCGACCTCGATCAGCACCGATGGCCGCTACCTGGTGTTCCAGTCGACCGCCTCGGACCTGATCGCCGCCGGGAGCGACGCCAACGGTGTCAACGACACCTTCCTCTGGGATCGCGATACCGGAGCGGTGAGCCTGGCCTCGCACGCCTCGGCCGCCAGCACGACCGCGGGAAACGGCACTGCCGTGGCGATCGGCCTCAGCGCGAACGGCCGTTACCTGTCGTTCCAATCGACCGCCTCGGACCTCATCGCCGACAGCAGCGACACGAACGGCCTCAATGACGCCTTCTTCTGGGACCGAGACACCGAGACGGTGACCCTCCTCTCGCATTCCACCGGCTCGGCGGCGGTCGGGGGAAACGGCAACTCCACGGCGTTCGCGGTGAGCGCGGACGGCCGCTACGTCGCGTTCAATACGGCCGCGACGAATCTGATCGCGGGGGTCGTCGACACCAACGCGAACCCCGACGCGTACCTGTGGGACCGACAAACCGAAACGCTGCGGCTGATTTCCCACGCAGCGGGCGCGGGCACGATCACTGGCAACGGCCAGTCCATTCCGCGCGCGTTGAGCGCCGACGGCCGCTATGTGGCGTTCATGTCGTTGGCGACGAACCTGATCGCGACCGGCAGCGATACGAACGGCGCCCTCGACGCGTTTCTCTGGGACCGGGACACTGACACGGTGAGCCTGATCTCCCATCTGCCGGGCGCCAGCACCACGACGCCGGCTGGTGCTTCGGACCCCGATCCGGGCGCGATCAGCGCCGACGGCCGCTACGTGGCGTTTCACTCGACGGCGACCACCCTGATCACGGGTGGCAGCGACTCGAACGCGGCCAACGACGCGTTTCTCTGGGACCGGGACACCGACACGGTGACCCTGATCTCCCATGCCTCGGTGTCGAGCACGACGACCGGAAATGGTGCTTCCCTCGGCCGCGCGATGAGCTCCGACGGGCGGTGGGTGGCGTTCGACTCGACCGCGACGACCCTGATCGCGGGGGCGAGCGACGCGAACGCGACCAACGACGCGTTTCTCTGGGACCGCACCACCGGCACGTTGAGCCTGATCTCGTATCTTCCAGGCGCGAGCACGACGGCGGGGAACGGTCAGTCCGTGCCGCGCGCGATCAGCGCCGATGGTCAATGGGTGGCGTTCGATTCGCGGGCGGTGAATCTGATCACCGGGGGCAGCGACGGCAACGGCGCCGAGGACGTCTTCCTCTGGGACCGCGACACCGGGACGACGAGTCTCGCCTCGCACGCCGCGAGCTCGGGCACGACGGCGGGAACGGGCGGGCAGTCGCTGATGCGGGCGATCAGCGCCGATGGCCGCTACTTGGCCTTCGAATCGCGGGCGACCAACCTGGTCACTGGCGGCACCGACGGGAACGCTCTCCCCGATGCGTTCCATTGGGACCGCGACACGGGAACGGTGAAGCTCGTCTCGCACGCCTCGACCTCGACCGCGACGGCGGGCAACGACCAGTCGATCCCGCGTTCGATCAGCAGCGACGGCCGCTACGTCGCCTTCGAATCGCGGGCGTCGAACCTCATCTCCGGGGGCGTCGACCCCCTCACCGCCAGCGACGCGTTCCTCTGGGACGCCGACAGCGAGGCGGTGACCCTCGCCTCGCACGTCGCCGGCCTGGCCACGACATCCGGGAACGGCGTCTCCTTCCCGGGCGGCCTCAGCGCCGACGGCCGCTATCTGGCGTTCCACTCGTCCTCGACGAATCTGACCGCGGGTGAGCTCCCTGCCGTCACCAACCAGGTGTACCTCTGGTCTCCCTTCGATCCCGACACGACGGCTCCGGCGGACCCCACCTCGCTCGTCAGCACCGACCACACGGCGTCGGCTTGGTCGAGCGACGCGACGATCACGATGCTGTGGTCCGGGGCGGCGGACGAGCTCGGCGGGTCGGGCCTCGCCGGCTACTCGGTGCTCTTCGACGGCGCGCCGGCGACGCAACCGGACGCCTCGGTCGACGTGGTGGACACCACCGATCCCCACTCGACGAGCGCGACGCTGGCGGACGGGTGGTGGTACTTCCACCTCTCCACCTGTGACAACGAGAGCAATTGCACGGCGACCGCGCACCGCGGGCCATTCGGCATCGACACCGCGTCGCCGACCGGGCCGGCGGTCGCCGCGAGCAGTCACACGATCTCGACTTGGTCGAACGACAGCACGGTCGACTTCACCTTCAGCGGTGCGTCCGATGCCAACGGCGTTGCCGGCTACGCCGTGGCTTTCGACCAGGCGGCGAGCACGGTGCCGGCGTGCGCGAGCACGCAGGTGGGCACGAGCTACGCCGGCACCGCGAGCTCGGACGACGACGAGTGGTGGATCCACGTGCGCGCCGTCGACGGCGCGGGCAACTGCGGCACTGCGGTGCACGTCGGCCCCTTCTGGGTCGACACCACCGACCCGTCGGCGCCGGGCAGCCCCGGCAGCCCGTCGCACACGGTAGGCGTCTTGTCGGGCGATCCGACGATCGAGGTGGCCTGGAGTGCGGCGACCGACGCGTTCTCGGGCCTCAATGGGTACGCGGTGCTGTTCGACGCGAACGCCGCGTCGTCCTGCGACGAGATCGCCGACGAGCCCGCTACGGCGCTTGCTTCGACCAGCAATCCGCTGGCGTCGGGGAGCTGGTACGGACACGTGTGCGCGGTCGACCTCGCGGGGAACTGGGGTCCGGTAGCCGACGCCGGCCCGTTCCCGATCGACGCCACGGCGCCGACGGTCGCGGCTGTCGGCTCAGTCGCGGCCACCAGCGATGGCGCGGTGACCACCGACGAGCAGGTCGACGCGGGCGTCACGCAGCTCTCGGTCGCCTTTTCCGAAGCGATGCTGACGAGCGGTGGCGGCAGCGCGGCGAGCGCCGCGAACTACCTCCTCGTTGAGGCGGGCACCAACGACGTCGTCGACAGCGGCGGCTGCGGAGCGCCCGACGGCGACGATGAAGCGGTGCCGATCAGCGCCGCGAGCTACCTGCCGGCGCTCCCCGGTACCGCGGCGGTGCTCGACAGCGACGTCGCGCTCGCCGCCGGGAGCTACCGCCTCTTCGCCTGCGGCTCACTCGCCGATGCGCAGGGTAACGCGCTCGACGGCAACGCCGACACCACCCCCGGCGACGACTTCGCGCACAGCTTCGGCGTCCGCTACACCGACTTGCTCAGCAACCCGAACCTGGACAGCGACGTCGATGGGTGGACGCTCGTCGGCAACCCCGGCGAGCTCTCCTGGCAGTCCGCCGACCGCAGCGGCGCGCCGACCTCCGGTTCGGCGCGCGTCGTCACTACGGTGGGCGCCGGTCAGATGCACGGGCTGGCGCAGTGTGTCCCCGCAGTCGCGGCCGAGGGTTACCGCCTCACCGGCGCGAGCCGCGTCGCGAGCGTTTCGGCCACGCAGCCGCTCGTCGGAGCACGCGTCGAGTGGTTCGCCGCGGCGGATTGCAGCGGCTTGCCGCTGTCGACCGCTCAGGTGGTGTTCTTCGGCGGCGACACGGCCGGTGCGTGGCGTGCCCTCTCCGCCACCATGCTGGCCCCCACGAGCGCGCTTTCGGCACGCGTGCGTCTCCACGCCGACAACGTCGACAACGCTGCGCTCGACCCGAGCTTCACCGCGAGCTTCGACGACCTCGCCTTCTACCTGTTCCGTGCATGGGTGTTCGCAGACGGCTTCGAGACCGGCACTGTGTCGCTTTGGGATGCCGTCGCCGGGCCCTGAGCCGGGCGGTGCCGCGCCGGCGGCCAGATGCCGCGAACTTGTCCGAGGCTGGCCAGCGGTGCAGTGGGCACGCTGGGTGGCGCCGTCCCAGACTCACAACCCGTGACCCTGTTCACTTGACGACCCGGCGACGGTTCTTATATACGTTGTCACATTCGCGTTAGGTCTTCGCGTTCCGAGCCCCTGGGTTCTTACGCGAGATTTCGTCGTGTCTCGGGCTGTCACCGGCCCGGCTTGTCAGAACTTCCCCTCGAGCGGCACCTGATGTTCGGGGAGATGGTCGCCGATCGCCGCGCCCTGACCGAGGAGAGCAGGCGACGTCATGTGGGTTTCTCGAGGGGGCAGTCGATGGTGCACGGGACGGCACGAGCGGCGCTGTTGGGTCCAATCCTGGCTTTCGGAGTCTCCGCGGCAAGCCTCGCCGAAGAACCTCCACGCCTCGCCCGTGCGTACTACGGCCGGCTGGCCCCGACGAGCGCGGTCCTGCCCGACTCCGAGGTCAGCGCTTGGCTGGCCGGCCAGCGCCTGGCGACGGCAGCCGCCGAGCCCGCCGGCGCCGACGTCGTCTACGAGCTGGTGGTCCCCTGTGTCGGCGCCAGTTGTTCGGCCGTCGAATTCCGGATCGACGGTGCAGCCGCCAGCGGGAGTGGTTCCCCCCTCGCCGGTGACCACAGCCCGGTCGACCTGACGGCGACCCTCGGTCCCGATCTGTCACTGACGATCGACGACGGACTGCCGCTCGCCTATCCGGGAGCCCACCTCACCTACACCCTGACCGTCACCAACCTCGGCCCCCAGCCGGCTCACGGTGTGGTGTTGCGCGACCCGCTGCCGGTGGCGACCCGCCTGATCGTCGCTGGTGGCGCGGTGCTGACCGACGGCGCCGTCGTCTGGCCGGCCTTCGACCTCGCCGCTGGCGCCAGTGAAGCGCGCACCGTGGAGATCGCGGTGGAGGGGACGTTCCCCGAGGGCATGACAGCGCTGGTCAACACCGCCTCCGCCCGCCACGACGGCAGCACCGGCCTCGACCCCGTGCCGGCGAACAACATCGCCTCCGACAGTGACGAGTTCGCGGCCCCAGCCGATTTTGCCGTCACCGACGCCGACCTCACGCTCCAGCCCGCGAGCCCGGCGCCCGGCGACACGGCCACCGCGCGGCTCCTCGTCCGCAACCCGGGCGTCGCCGCGGCCACCGGGCTCGTCGCGTTCTACGACGGCCGGGCGGGGAGCGGGCAGGTGGTGGGCAGCGTGCTCGTGACCCTCCAGCCCGGAGCGTCCCAGACGGTGTCGACGAGCTTCGTCGTCGGTGCCGCGACGGCGCTCGTCGCGGCCGAGGTCGATCCCGACGACACCGTTCGCGAGATCTCGGAGACCAACAACAGCGCGGTCCACTTCCTGCGCGAGGCCGCCGACCCGGCGGTGGGGATCGACAACCTGGCGCTGTCGCCCCCGGCGCCGACCGCCGGGACAACGGTCGACGTGGCGGTGACCGTGCGCAACGGCGGGNNCTGGGATGGTGCGCCCGAGGAGGGCGGCAGCCTAGTCAACACGGCGGTGGTCGCGAGCCTCCCCGTGGGCGCCAACCGCACGGTGCGGGCGCCCTGGGTGGCGGTCGAAGGCTATCGACGGATCGTCGCCATCGTCGACCCTGCCGACGCCGTCTTCGAGCTGTCCGAGACCAACAATCGCGCCGAGCGCCTGGTCGACGTCCGGCGGGCCAACAGCCCGGACCTCGTGGTCGGCACCCTCGATCGGACCAGCCTCAGCCAGTCGTCGACGACCCTGGTCCTCGACGGCATGCTCCGCGCGACGATCGAGAACCACGGCAGCGCGGCGGCGAGCGCGCCCTTCGCCGTCCGGCTGTTCCTCGATCGCGACGGCGACGGCCTGCTGGATGCCGAGGAGACCGAGCTTGCGCGGGCGACGGTTCCCGCCGGCCTGGCGCCGCTCGGCAGCGCCACCGTCGACCTGCCCGCCCACGCCACGCTGCCGTTCTTCCATCCGCTGCTGTGGGTCGAGGTGGATCCCGACAACGTGATCGCCGAGGCCTCCGAGGCCAACAACCGGAAGACCTGCTTCGCCGACTGCGAAACGGCAGCCGCGGCCGGCAGCCTCCTGCCGGTGAGCGAGCAGTGGTATGTGCCAGGGCTCGAGCTCGAGAGCACGCCGGTGGTCGTCCAGCTGACGGACGACAACGGCGACGGCCGGGTCGACGGCCTCGACGTGGCCGACATCGTGTTCCACACCGAGGACTCGGTGGGCCGCGCCGTTACCGCCAGAAGCGGACTCGACGGCCGCGAGCTGTGGACCTTCCGCGACACGACCACGCTGCCCGTGGCGGGCCGCCTCGCCAACCTGGCGGCCGGCGACCTCGACGGCGACGGCGTCGCCGAGATCGTCGCCGCCGGGCAGGGCCGCATCTTCGCGCTCGACGCCAAGGGCACCCGCCTATGGACCAGCGATCCCATCGAGAACGTCGTGGTGGCGGAATGGGCGGGCTCGATCTCCCTGGGCGACATGGATGGCGACGGCGTTCCCGAGATCGCCGTCGGCCGCACGGTCCTCGATCACCTGGGACACAAGCTGGCGGTGGGCACCAGCAACGCCGCCCAGAACGCCAACTACTACGGGCCATTCGGCGTGCCGGTGCCGCCAGGGATCTGGCACAACCACTCGACGCTGGCCGACCTCGACGGCGATGGCCAGGCGGAGCTCGTGGCGGGTGACGCGGTCTACCGTCTGAACGGCAGCCAGCTGACGGTGGTTTGGGACTACACGGTCCCCGACAATCTGATGCGCGACGGCTACGCCGCGGTCGCCAACCTCGATGGCGACCCCCAGCCCGAGATCGTCTACGTCTCCTCGGGCTTCGTCATGGTCTTCAACCACGACGGCACGGTGGCCGTTCCCTACCGTCGCACCCAGAACCTGAGCCCGGTCCAGGAGCCGACCTTCTGGGCCGGCGCACCGACCATCGCCGACCTCGACGGTGACGGCGTGCCCGAGATCCTGATCGTCGTTCACTACGAGCTGGTGGCCTTCCGGGCCAATCTCTCGGTCTACTGGCGTCGGCCGACGACCGAATTCTCCGAGCTCACGGCAGCGACCGCCTTCGACCTCGACGGCGACGGCAAGGCCGAGGTTCTGGGTCTCGACCACACGACGTTCTTCATTGCCGACGGCCGCACCGGCCAGACGCTCTACAGTCGCCCCAACATCTCGAAGACCGCCTGCGAGGCGCCGGTGGTGGCCGACGTCGACGGCGACGGTCGGGCCGAGATCCTGGTGCCGAGCAATCGCGGGTTCGACGGCGACAGCTCGACCCAGGGCCTCCACGTCCTCGGCAATCCGACTTGGCGCGCGACCAGAGCGGTCTGGAACGAGTACGGCTACCACGGCACCAACGCCCAGGCGGATGGCACCGTGCCGTCGCCCGAGCCGCCGGGGTGGGTGAGCCCGAACGGCTACCGCGTCAACGTCGCCGGGCCGCTCGACACCCCACGGCGCCGCGCCAACCTCACGGTGTCGGCGCCGCGTGTCGGCGCCTTGGTNNGGTGAGCCGAGCCCGAGCACCCTCGCGGGACACGCGGTGACGCCCGCCGCCCTGCCGCCGGGCGGCCACCTCGATCTCGTGATCGTCTGGCAGCGGGCTGGCGGTCCTGGCGTCACCGCGACGGCCGTGGTCGACGTTGGCGGCCTGGTGGAGGAGTGCGCCGAGGACGACAACCGGGCGAGCTTCGTCGTCGACGAGAGCGTCCTACCCGACCTCGCCATCCCGCCCGCCGGCGTCACCGTGCCGGCGACGCCGATCGCTGGCCAGCGCCTGACGCTGTCGGTGCGGGTCGAGAACCATGGCCCGGCGACCGCTGCGGCGAGCGTGTTGCGAGTGAGCGATGGACCGCGCGGCACGAGCCCCGAAGCCGCCAACTCGCCGATTCCGACCCTGGCTCCCGGTGCCTTCGCGGTTGTGCCGGTCGAGTGGGACACCTTGGGGGCGGCTGGTCAGCATGTTCTCTACGTCGAGGCCGACGCTGACAACCTGGTGATCGAGCCGGACGAGGCGAACAACCTCGAGCTGGTGGAGGTCAGCCTGGTGCAGCCCACCAGGCCCGACCTGGCGGTCGAGGCGCTCACCCTCACCCCAGCCGCGGTTCCCGCCGGCACGCCCGTGGTCGTCGCGGCCGAAGTGGCCAACCGCGGCAGCAACGTGGCGACGAGCTGGGACCTGTCGTTCCGGGTCAACAACGCCGAGGTCGCGCGGCGGACGATCGCTGAACCTCTCGCCCAGGGAGCGCGAACCACCGTCCAGGTGACGCTCGACACGCTCGCGCTCTCGGGACACCTCCAGGTCGAAGCCAAGGCCGACCCGGCCGGCGCGATCCTCGAACAGAACGAGACCAACAACAGCCGCGTCGGATCGCTCGACGTCACGGGCTCGGGTCTCAAGGTCGCGGTCGTCACCGACAAGGTCAGCTACGCCTCGAGCCAAACCGCCGCCCTGACGGTGACGTCGACGAACACCGGAACGGCGACGCGCACGGCTACCCTCCGGGTCGAGGTCCGTGACGGCGGTGGCGCGCTCGTGGCGGAGGTCAGTGAACAGGTTCTGACGCTGCCGGCCGGCGCCAAGGTCACCAGTCTCACCTGGCCGATCGGCAGCACGCCGGCAGGCCCCTACAGCGTCGTCGCTGAGCTGGCCGACGCCGGCGCGGTTGCCGCGCGGGGGACTGCTGGCTTCGCCATCGCAGCTGATCGCCTGGCCACCGCCCAGCTCTTCGCCGGCCAGAGCCAGTACGAGTCGGACGACACGGTGACCCTGACCGGCCGGGTCCGCAACGCCGGCGTCAACGCGCCGCTGCTCGATCTGGCCGCCAAGTCGACGATCCGCTCGCCGGCCGGCGCGACCGTCTACAGCGACTCGCTGCCCATCTCCCGCCTCGATCCTGGTAGCGAGGCTGCGGTGGACACCTCCTGGTCGGTTGCCAACGCGACGCCTGGGATCTACGCCGCAAGCCTCGAGCTCCGTGAGACGGCACCCGCCTCGCCGCAGCTCGCCTACACCGAGACGCTGTTCGAGGTGCTGTCGAGCGCCCAGACCGGCAAGGGCCTGACCGGCAGCCTGACGACGAGCCCGGCTTCGCTGGGCGTCGGCGGCACCCTCCTGGCCGAGGTGACGACGAGCAACGGCGGCAACGCCGACGTGCCTGATCTGGTGCTCCGTCTCCGCCTGCTCCGAGCGAGCGACGAGTCTGAGGCGTGGGCGACCGAGCTGCCCTGGCCGCTGCTGCGCGGTGCGACCCGAAACGAGCAACTCGGTGTGCCGACCCGCGGCCTGGCCGAGGGCGAGTACATCGTGCGACTCGAGGCCGTCCTACCCACGCGGACGCGCACGCTCGCCTCGTCGAGCGTCGTGCTCCTGCGCGGCGTGTCGGTCGACGACGTCACCGTCGCCGAGGGCGACAGCGGCGCGGCCAGTGCGGTCGTCGCGGTCACCCTGTCGTCGCCTGCGAGCGAGAGCGTGACGGTCCACGTCACCACGGCCGACGGCAGTGCCACGGCGCCGAGCGACTACGACGCCCTGGGGGTCGACGTCACCTTCGCTCCGGGCGAGGTGCGGCAGGAGGTCTCGCTGAGCGTGCACGGCGACACTGTCGTCGAGGCGGACGAGACCTTCCTCGTCACGCTCGAGAACCCGCTGGGCGTCGAGCTGGGTGACGCCGAAGCCATCGCCACGATGCGCGACGAAGAGGGTTGCGCGAGCCCCAACCTCCTGACGAACGGGGACGGCGAGGCTCCGACGATCGCGGCTGGCGTTGCCGGTTGGACCGCCGCCGCCGGCAGCTGGCGCCGCGGATCGGCCGCGCCGACCCCGCTTGCGGGCCTCGGCAGCCTGGCGCTCGCCGGGAGCTCGAGCGGTGAGCTCACCCAGGAGGTGAGTCTCGCCCCCTACACCGACGCCATCGACCTCGCCGGCGTGACCTTCGTGGTGTCTGGATATGCGCGAGCCACCAGCGGCAGCACGGCGACGGCCCGGCTCTTGGTCGAGTACACGAGCGCCGACGGTGCCAACGTCCTCCAGGCTTACGACAGCGGCGTGGTGCCCCTGGGCGCTGGCTGGCAGCCGTTCAGCGACGGCCGCCTCCTGCCGGTGGGCACCAGGCTGGCGCGGGTGCACCTCTTCGCTTCGACGACCGCTGGCGCCGTGGCGTTCGATCAGCTCGAGCTCCGGTCCCTGGCGATGCCCACGCTTTCGGCTCTCGACGCCGAACGCTCCGAGGGAGACGCCGGCAGCGCGCCGCTGGCCTTCACCGCCCAGATCTCCTGCGCCCCTGCCGGTGGGGTGACTCTCCAGGCTGTGACGGCTCCGGACACCGCCACCGCCGACAGCGACTACACGACGACCAGCACGCCCGTCACGTTCCTGCCGGGGAGCCTGACGAGCAGCATCGACGTTCCGGTGCGCGGTGACACCACCGACGAGACCGACGAAGGCTTCTACCTGGTGTGGAGCGGTGGCGTCGACTCGGTGGTGCTGACGCCGCGCGCCCGCGGCACGATCCGCGACGACGACGGGCCCGTCGTCGCATCGATCGCCGACGCGAGTAGCACCGAGGGCGATTCAGGAACGACGGCTGTCGATCTGTCGATCAGCCTCTCCTCGCCGTCGGGCCACGAGGTCCGCGTCTCCTGGGCGACGGCGGATGGTACCGCTCCGGACGGCGCCACCGCGCCCGCCGACTACCAGACGGCAAGCGGCGTCGCGATCTTCCCGCCGGGCACCACGGAACAGACGGTGTCGGTCCGCGTGGTCGGTGACCGCCTCGACGAGGTCGACGAGGTTCTCCGGGTTCGTCTGTCCGCCCCGGTCCAGGCAACGCTCGGTGATGCCGAGGGCGAGCTGCGGATCCTCGATGACGACGAGGTCGGCATTTCGGTGGCCGACGTGCGGGTGGTCGAGGGAGACAGCGGCGTTCTTCAGGCGGCGTTCCCGGTCACCCTCTCGGTCGCCAGCACGCGGACGGTCCGCCTTGCCTACGCGACGGCCGACGCCACCGCGCTGGCGCCAGCCGACTACACGGCGACGAGTGGCACGCTCACGTTTGCGCCCGGCACGACGGTGCAAACCGTCAACGTGCCGGTCGTCGGCGAATTGGTGAAGGAGCCGGAGGAGGCGTTCTTCCTACGCCTCGCCAATCCCGAGAACGCATCCCTTGTGCGTCCCGAGGCCGTTGGCACGATCGTCGACAACGACGGTGTGCTGGTGACCGTGACGGACGTGACGGTGCGCGAGCTCGACACCGACGCGACCGCGACCTTCCAGGTCAAGCTCTCGAAGGCCTTCAACCAGCCGATCAGCGTCAACTACGCCAGCGCTGATGGATCGGCCCTCGCGGGCGCCGACTACCAGGCGGTCGCCGGCGTGGTGAGCTTCCCGATCAACAACACGCTGCAGAACGTCACGGTGACCATCCTGCCGGACGCGCTCGACGAGCTGGTCGAGACCTTCACGCTAAAGGTGTCGAATCCGACCAACGGTGCCCTGCTTGCTGATGACGAAGGGCTCGGTACTATCGTCGACGGGGACCTTTGGACTCTTAACGGAACCGGCAACGACCTCGAGATTCCCGGCTGCCTGCGCATCACGCCGGACAGTCGCTCCAGCACCGGGACGGCCTGGCGCAAGCGCCGCGTCGATCTGTCCAGCCACTTCGACAAGACCTTCAGGGTGCTTCTGGGTTATCACGACGGTGCCGACGGCATCATCTTTGCTCTGCAGAACCAGGGCTTCAGCGCGATCGGGACCGGGCTAGGTTTCAACAACATCGTGCCGGCGATCGGGGTCGAGGTCGACACATTTCAGAACTCCGGCGACCCAGCGTACGACCACATGACGTATCTCTCTCAGGCCACCGCTTCGACTGTTGCCCTCGGGCCACCAGTGCAGGCAAGTGCGACGTCCCAGGATGTGGAGGACGGCCGAGAGCACGACTTGCGGATCATCTGGAACGCGACGAGTAAGTCGATGGACGTGCACTTCGACGATGTAGAGCGCTTCCTGACGGTGCGTGACATTGCCGCGCAGGACCTGGGGGCGTCGGACGTTATCTACGGATTCACAGGAGGTACAGGCGGCGCCTCGAACTACCAGTACTTCTGCGAGCCTGACATCTGCCGTGGGACCGCGGTCCTGCCCAAGCTCTCGATCGGCGATGCGAGGGCGCTCGAGCCCGACACCGGAACGGTCGCCCTGGTGTTCCCGGTGACGCTCGCGTGCCCCACCGACCATCCGGTGACTGTCAGCTTCGTCACTGTCGACGGCACGGCGATCGCTCCGGACGACTACATGGCGACCAGTGGCACGGTCACCTTCCTGCCTGGAGAGACCGCCAAGGACGTGGTGGTGCAGGCCATGGGTGACAACCTGGTGGAGGTAGACGAGACCTTCTTCGTGGACCTTTCGCATGTCAGCGGGGCCGAGCTCCGCTACGCCCGTGGGGCCGGTACGATCGTCAGTGATGAGGTCGGGATTCGGGTCGGCGACCTCACCGACGTCGAGGGCAACAACACCTTCAACGTTTGGGTCCCCGTCCGATTGGATCAGGCGGCCACCGCCGCGGTCTCCGTCGCGTACACCACCGTCGATGGTACAGCGCTCGCCGGTTCCGACTACACGCTGACGAGCGGCACGTTGATCTTTGCCGCTGGCGAGATCTTCAGGCAGATTGCTATCCCGATCCGCGGCGACACGGCCGTCGAGGGCGACGAGTCGTTCACCGTGCGCTTGAGCTTGCCGGTGGGAGCAGAAATCCTGAACAGTACGGCCCGCGTCACCCTTCAGGACGACGACGACTGCCCAGGCCCTGAGCTCCTGCGCAACGGTGGCGGCAACCAAGCCATGGTCGGCGGCGAAATTCCCGGCTGGACCGAAACGGCGGGCACCAATTGGGCCAGCGTCGGTTGCGCTCCAAGCTTGACTGGCCCGTGCATCATTCCCTTTTCCACCGCCCCTCCGACCCTGGAGCTGCGCCAAGAAGTCGATCTCTCGACCCTCGCAACCGCGATCGACTCCGGTCAGCAACGGTTCCGTTTTGTCGGACACGTCAGCACGAACAACGTTTCGGACCGCCTGCGCGTAGTGCTCGAGTACCTCGACGCAGCCGGTGCCACTCTGGGCGTCGGCTTCGACACTGGAGCTGGCCAGTACTTCCCCAATCCGTGGCAGCGCGCCGGCGCGGTCACCCTTGCCCCGGCGGGCGCCCGCCGCGCGCGAGTCCGCCTGCAGGTGCTGGATGCCCTTCGGTCGGATCCCGGGTTCGACGAGATCTCTCTCGTTCCCCTCGGTATTCCGATGGTGTCCATTGGCGACGTCCGCACGACCGAGGGCAACACCGGGGTCGTGTTCACCCAGGTTCCTGTTCTGCTCTCGTGCGCGGCGCGCTCGGCCATGGTCGTCAGCTACCTGACCCAGGACGGGACGGCGACGGCGCCCAGCGACTTCCATGCCGCCGTCGGCACCCTGACGTTGCCGCTTGGCGCCACGGGTTCCACCATCCCGGTCGAGATCGTGGGCGACACCAGAGTGGAGGGCGACGAGGCCTTCTCCGTTCGCTTGAGCCAGGTGACTCACGGCGGCATCGCCGATGGCGACGCGATCGTGACGATTGCCGAGGACGAGGTGTCGCTGTCGGTTGCCGACCTGACCGTGGTCGAGGGGAGCTCGGGGACGACGGCGGCCAACTTCGTGGTCAAGCTCTCCGCGGCGAGTGACCAGCTGGTCACGGTCGACTACACGACCGAAGCTGGCACCGCGACGGCCGGCGATGACTTCCTGCCCATCTCCGGCACCCTGAGCTTTGCGCCAGGGGAGACCAGCAAGACCCTGCGCGTCGACGTGCTCGGGGAGACTGTGCCGGAGGCCGACGAGAAGTTCAAGCTGATGCTGTCGAACCCGCTGAATGCCTTGCTCCTTCGCGGACAGGCGAGCTGCACGGTCGCCACGGACGACTACGGGCTGTCGATCAACGACGTCACGACGCTCGAAGGCTCCTCGGGTACAACGCCAGCGGTGTTCACCGTCACCCTCTCAGCCAAGGCCTCCGTGCCGGTGACGGTCAGCTGGGCGACGAGAGCGGGCTCGGCGAGCGCGGGTACCGACTACACGGAGGCTACGGGATCGCTCACCTTCGCCGCTGGTGAGAACAGCAAGACCCTGAGCGTCCTGGTGAAGGGCGATACGCAACAGGAATCGAGCGAGACGTTCTTCGTCGAGCTCACGTCGCCGACCAATGCCCAGTTGGTCGATGACCAAGGTCTCGGCGTGGTCGCCGATGACGACGGTTGCCCGGGTCCCAATCTGATCGTCAACCCGGGCGCAGACGATCCCGTGATCGACCTCCTGCCGGGCTGGACGAACGTGTCCGGCACGACCTGGACCGCTGGCAACGATGCCGTCGGCCCGAGAAGCGGTGCGAAGTTCTTCACCGTTGCCGGATCGACGGTGAATGCCGAGTTGCGTCAGGACGTCGACATCTCGGCCTACGCGAGCATCGTCGATGCTGGGATCCAGCGCTTCTTCTTCGAAGGATTCGTGCGTTCGGGTGCAGAGGCGCCCTCCGACCTGACGCGCATCACCGTGCAGTACCTTGATGCAGCCAAGTCCGCGCTCTCGACCTTCGACAGCGGTGACCTGTCGAGTGTGGGCAGCTGGCGCTCGGTGGTGGACCTGCGCCTGGCACCGCCCGGCGCGCGTTGGGTGCGACTGCGCCTGCTCGCGACCCGTTTGTCTGCGGGCAACAACGACGCCTACTTCGACGCCATGACGCTCCGCTCCTTGGAGACCCCGGTCCTTTCTGTTGCTGACATCGACGTTGACGAAGGCGACACCAACACCGTGACCGCGACCTTCACGGGGCAGCTGGCCTGTGCGTCGACGAAGACGGTTGCGGTCGACTTCGCGACCGCTGACGGCACGGCGCTGGCGCCTTCGGACTACCTGGCCGCGAACGGGACCTGGCAGTTTGCGGTCGGCGAGGTCACGAAGACCCTCGGCGTGACGGTGGTGGGAGACTTCCGCAACGAAGCGCTCGAGACGTTCTCGCTTCAACTCTCGAATCCGTCGAATGTGGTCGTCGTCGACATTTCCGCGTTGGCGAGGGTTCGCGACCTCGACTCGACCACGGCGCCGGTGCCGAGCCGGAGCCGCATCTACACCCTGGATGCCGACTTCGACCTCGGAAGCACGCTGGCCGTCGATCACGATGCCCCGAACGTCAACCAGCTCCAGGTGGGCACGAGCGGCGGCTCCTCTACCAATCTCTGGGTGGCGGCCTCCGATCGCCGCACGATCGTCAAGATCGACACCAGGAGCGGCCGGGTCCTGGGTGAGTATTCGACCCACCCGGACGCCGGCGTGAGTGACCCGAGCCCGTCGCGCACGACGGTGGCTCTCGACGGCAGCGTCTGGGTCGGCAACCGCGGTGACGGGTCGATCTTGCACGTTGGCCTGCCCGAGCTCTTTCAGTGCATCGATCGCAACGGCAATGGGGTGATCGAGACGTCGACGGGCTATGCCGACGTGCTCGCCTGGCCGGGTAGCGTCGACCGAACAGGAGGCGTCAGCCAGGCCAAGGACGAGTGCATTCTCAACTACGTCAGGGTCTCTCCTTCGACCGTTCGCCACGTTTCTATCGATCGCAACAACAACGTTTGGGTAAGCGGCTTCGAGGGTGTCAACTCAGGCGTGTTCAACCAAATCGACGGCAACACCGGTGCCATCCTGCGCACGGCAGGCCCCTTCGGTTGCGGCGGCTACGGTGGCCTCATCGACCGCAGCAACGTTCTGTGGTCGTCGTCGCAGACCGGCTCGCTCCTGCGCTGGGACCTGAACGTCGAACCCGCGACCGCCACATCGCGACGTTGCCTCGCGGTGAGTCCTTATGGCATCGGCATCGACAGCCAGGGCAACGTCTGGGGCAGCGAGCTCAACAGCACCCGGGTGTGGAAGATCTCGCCCAGCGGCAACACGATCCTCGGCCCCTTCCTGCGGAACACGGCCAATGCCCAAGGTCTGGCCGTCGATGGCAGGGACCACATCTGGATCAGTCCCGCTTGGTTCGCCGGGACCCTCGTCAACCACATGCTGCCTGACGGCCGCATGCTGGGCACGGTGACCGGTGTCCCAGCGGGCGCCACCGGGATGGCTGTGGACCAAGCCGGCAAGATCTGGGCGGCTAGCCTCGTGGGGAGCAGCGCTGCCCGCATCGATCCGTCCCTGGGCCCAATCGGCAGCGACGGCGTGACCCCAATCGGGGCCGTTGATCTCATCGTCCCGCTGCCGGCGACGCCAGGGAGGCCGGCGGCGAACCCCTACAACTACTCCGACATGACGGGCTACGTCGCCTTGCGCAGCACCGCGGCGTTCGGCCGTTGGCTGGTGGTCCAGGACGGCGGCGTCGCCGGTACGGAATGGGGAATGATTCGCTGGAACCAGGAACCGCAGGCGAGCTTGCCAGCTGGTTCGCGGATCCTCGTCGAGGTCCACGCGGCCGACAGCCTGCCGACGCTCTCGAGCCAGCCCTGGGTGGCGGTCACGAGCGGCGTGCCGTTCGCCGTCGCCGGGCGCTATCTCCAGGTGCGCGTCACCCTCGAGCGCAATACCGCCGGGCAGAGCCCGGTCCTGTCCGACCTCGAGATCCAGGCCGCCCAGGACGGTGAGCTGTCGGTGGACGACGTGTCGGTGGTCGAGGGCGATGCCGGCAACGGGGATGCGGCCTTCACGGTCAGGCTGGCGACGCCGGTCAATCGTGACGTGAGCGTCTCGTACACCACGGTCGACGGCGCTGCGGCTGCTCCTGGCGACTACGCGACGACCTCCGGCAGCCTGACGCTGCCCTACGGGACCACGACCGCCACGGTCCATGTTCCAGTCGTCGGCGACACCCAGCCGGAGAACGACGAGACCTTCTCGCTGGGTCTCTCCTCACCTGTGCACGGCTCGCTCACGCGCGCCATCGCCACCGGCACCATCGCCGACAACGATCAGGCGGCCTCACTGAACCTCACCAAGACCGCGACCCTGGCGGTCGACGCCGACGGCGATGGCCTTGCCAGCCCGGGCGACACCGTCGGCTACACCGTGACGCTCGCCAACGCCGGCTCGGCGCCCGCTGCCGGCGTGGTGGTCGAGGATCCGCTCCCGGCGGAGCTCACCCTGGTGTCCGGGTCGGTCTCCGCGACGGATGGCGTCGTCGAGACCGAGACGCCCCTCCGCGTGACCACTGCCTCGCTTGCCGTCGGTGCCACCATGACGGTCAGCTTCCAGGCCGTGGTCCGGAGCGACCTCGCTCCGAGCGTCTCGTCGGTCGCCAACCAGGCGTCGGCGTGGGCGACCGGCCTGGCTGCCGTCCCGAGCGACGACCCGGGTACCGCCACGGTGGGGGATCCGACCGTGCTCGCGATCACGCACCGTCCGCATCTCTTGGCGACCAAGATCTGGAGCCTTGTGACCGATGCCGACGGCGATGCCGTGGCGAGCCCTGGCGACACCGTTGCCTACACGGTGACAGTGACCAACGAACGCGGTCAGACCGCGACGGCCGTGACTTTCCACGACCTGGTTCCGAGCAACACGACGGTCGTCGCGAGCTCCCTGACGTCCTCGCGCGGAAATGTGATCGGTGCGGATCCCATCGCGGTGGACATCGGCGACCTGGCCGCCGGCGAGAGCGCAGTGATCACCTTTGCCATCCAGGTCGCAGCGACGGTGCCGCTTGGCTCGACGAGCATCACCAATCAGGGCGTCGTGCGCTCCGTCAGCCAGCCCGATCTGCTCACCGACGATCCGGCCCTTGGCGGTCTCGCCGACCCGACGGTGACGCCGCTCACCACGGCGCCGCGCCTGGTGCTCGAGAAGACGGACGAGCTCTCGAGCGACCGCGACAACGACGGCGCGCCCTCGCCGGGAGACGTCATCGGCTACCGACTCCGCGTACTGTCGATCGGCAATACGGCGGCGGCGGACGTGATCGTCCGCGACGCGATCCCGGCGCATTCGACCCTGGTGCCAGGGAGTGTGACGACCACCGCGGGCACGATCGCCTCCACCAGCCCCCTACGAGTCGAGCTCGGCGAGCTCGCGCCACTTGGCTCGGGCGAGGCAGCTGCCGAGATTCGGTTCGCGGTCGAGGTGGAGACGCCGATCGCGGCCGGGGTCAGAGAGCTGAGCAACCAGGCGAGCGTTACGGCCACCGGCATCACCGAGCTGCCGAGCGACGACCCGCGGCTGGGCGGCAATGCCGATCCAACCGTTACGCCGATCCGTGCCGCGCCGCGCCTGACGTTCGAGAAGACGGCCCTGCTGACGACCGACCTCGACGGCGACGGCAGCGCGTCGCCGGGCGACGAGCTGACCTATCGCCTGCTGCTGCGCAACGACGGCAACACGGCGGCCACGGAGGTCGTGATCACCGACGAGGTCCCGTTGCACACGACGCTGGTCGACGGCAGCCCGGCGACGTCGCAGGGAGCGATCGGCCAGGGATCGATCGGAACGTTGGCTCCGCTCGGAGTCGAGGTCGGCACCCTGGCCGCGGACGCCGATGTCCTCGTCACCTTCCGCGTGACGCTCGACGCGACCCTCCCGACCGAGGTCGTGGCGATCAGCAATCAGGCGACCGTCGACGCCGCCGAGCTGCCGGTTGGCCCGAGCGACGACCCCACGACAACGGCCGCCGCCGACCCGACGGTGACTCCCGTCACGATCCCCACCGAGCTGACGGTGGCTGATGCGACCGTGACCGAGGGTGACGCCGGTGACGTGGCGGCGAGCTTCAACCTCGAGCTCGCCCGGCCGACCAACCACACGGTCACGGCGACGTGGCACACCGAAGCCGCTACTGCCTCGGGGGCCACCGACTTCACGCCTTCGACGGGTACGACGACGTTTGCCGCGGGCACGGTTTCCGCCGTGGCGACCGTGCAGGTGCACGGCGACGTGGCCGATGAGCTCGACGAGTCCTTCCGCCTCATGGTCGACCAGGTCGTCGGCGCGACGATCGCCGACGGCGAGGCCCTGGGTGTCATCCTGGACGACGATGCGGCGCCGGTCCTGGCGATGGGCCCGGCGAGCACCGAGGAGGGTGACAGCGGGAATCGTCTGCTCACCTTCACGGTCCAGCTTTCACAGGCCTCGGGGTTGCCCATCGCGGTGGCCTACCGCACCGTCTTCGGCACGGCTGGCGCGAGCGACGTCATCGAGACGTCTGGCACTCTCCAGATCCTGGCTGGGGCCACCACAGCGACGGTTGATGTTGCGGTGATCGGCGACCTGTTGGACGAGAGCGACGAGACCTTCACCCTCGAGCTCTTGTCGCCGACCAACGCGACCCTCGCGACGGCCAGTGCGAACGGCACGATCCTCGACGACGACCAGGCGCCGACGGTCAGCGTTGCCAACGCGAGCGTGACCGAAGGCAACTCTGGGACGACCGCGGCAACGTTCGCTGTCAGCCTCTCGGCAGCCTCCGGTCTGCCCGTAACCGTGGGCTATCGCACGGTGTCCGGCACGGCCGGCGAGAGTGACTTCACGACGTCGACCGGCACCCTCGAGATTCCGGCAGGCACGAGCTCGGCGTCGATCGATGTCCCGGTGGTCGGCGACCTGTTGGACGAGAGCGACGAGACCTTCACCCTCGAGCTCTTGTCGGCGACCAACGCGACCCTCGCGACAGGCAGTGCCGCCGGCACGGTCCTCGACGACGACCAAGCGCCGACGCTGAGCCTCGCTGACGTGAGCGTGACCGAAGGGAACTCTGGGGCCACCGTGGCTACGTTCGCTGTCAGCCTCTCGGCAGCCTCCGGCCTGCCCGTCACCGTGGCCTATCGCACGGTGTCCGGCACGGCCGGCGAGAGTGACTTCACGGCGTCGACCGGCACCCTCGAGATTCCGGCAGGCGCCACCTCGGCGACGATCGACGTCGCCGTGTTCGGCGACGCGCTCGACGAGGACGACGAGACGTTCGCCCTCGAGCTCGTCTCGGTCACCAACGCCACGCCCGCCACGGTGACTGCGACGGGCACCATCGTCGATGACGACGCGCCGCCCTCGCTGACGCTCAGTGGCGCGACCGTGACCGAGGGCAACACCGGGGCGACGCCAGCGAGCTTCGTTCTCAGCCTGTCGGCGACCTCGGGCAAGACCGTGACGGTGACCTACCGCACCGCGACGGGCACGGCTGGAGCGAGCGACTTCATCGTCGCGAGCGGCAGCATCGAGATTCCGGTCGGCGCCACTTCGGCTGCGATCGAGGTCGCCGTTCTCGGCGACCTGCTCGACGAGCCCGATGAGACCTTCCTCGTCGAGCTCCTCTCGGTGACCAACGCCACGGCGGCTGCGCCTTCGGCGACCGGCACGATCCTCGATGACGACGCTTCGGCACAGCCGGTAACGGTCGCCGACGTGACCGTGACGGAAGGCAGCGGTGCCAACACCGTGGCCCAGCTGACGGCTCGGGTGCCCCAGAATGCCAGTCAACCGATCGAGGTGGATTGGCAGCTCGAGCCTGGCACGGCGACCTCCGGCGCCGACTTCGTCTCTGCCGCCGGCACGGCGACGATTGCCGCCGGCACCAGCGAGGTCGGCATTCCGGCGACGGTCATCGGCGATCTGAACGATGAGCCCGACGAGACCTTCGGGCTGCGGCTGACCGCCGTGCGTGGTGGCTTGATCGGCGACGACGACGCTCGAGTCACCATCCTCGACGACGACGCCCCGCCGCAGCTTTCGGTGGCCGACGTGACCGTGCTCGAGGGTGACTCCGGGACCACCGCGGCCAGCTTCACCCTCCACCTCGACCGCGCCAGTGGCTTCCCGGTCACCGTTACCTTCGCCACTGCGGATGGGTCCGCCCAAGTGGCGACGGGGGACTATCGCGCCGCTAGCGGCCAGGCAACCGTCCCGGCTGGAAGCCTCGAAGCGCCCATCGTGGTCGACGTCCTTGGTGATCTGGTCGACGAGGACGACGAGACCTTCCACCTCGACCTCTCGGCGCCGGTCAACGCAACCTTGGCCACGGCCTTGGCGACCGGCGTGATCACCGATGACGACGAGGCCCTGCTCACCATCGGCGACGTTCGCGTGCTCGAGGGTGACAGCGGAACGGTGACCGCCACCTTCCCGATCGACCTGACCTCGCCGGTGCCCCACGAGGTGACGGTCGACTGGGCGACGGTTCCCGAGACCGCGAAGACGCCGGCGGACTACACGTCCAACCAGGGCTCGCTGGTGTTCCCGGCGCAGGCGACCCATCGCCAGGCGAACGTGCGCGTCCGCGGCGACCTGTTCCTCGAGCCTGACGAGACCTTCCGCGTCGAGCTGTCCCACGCCCAGGGCGCGGGCGTCGGGGACCCGGTCGGGGTCGGCACCATCGAGGACGACGAGCGCTGTGCCGGCGTCAACCTGATCAGAAACGGTAGCGCCGAGGATGCCCTCGTCTCCGGTGCGATCCCGTCCTGGACGGTCGCAGCCGGCGGCGCGTGGCAGCGGCGTGCGGCGCCGCCGACACCGGTCGACGGTGCCGTGAGCTTCTACCCCGGCGCCTCCGCCGTCGGCGAGCTGGTCCAGGACGTCGACGTTCGGCAATACGCCGGGCCGATCTTCGGCGGTGGCCAGGTCTTCGCCTTCGAGGGCTTCGTCACCACCTCGAACGAGCCCCTGCCGGACGTCGGACGCATCGTCGTCGAGATGCGCGACGCTTCGAACCAACTGGTTCTCGATACCTTCGACAGCGGTGACCTGACCAGCATCGGGACCTGGCGGCGCGTCGCCTTCGAACGCGCGGCGCCGCCCGACACGGGCTTCCTCCGCATCCGCCTGCGGGCGACCCGCTTCAGCGGTACCACCGCGGACGCCTTCTTCGACCACCTGTCGCTGCGGACGCTGCGCCTCGCGGCGATCACCATCGATGACATCACGGTGTCGGAGTCGGACGACGATCACGAGGATGATGGAGTTGCCCTCAGTGGCAGCGATCATGGCGATGATGACTGCGACGACGACGCCGCGCCGGCGAGCGGCGACGACGACGATGACGACGATGACGGTGACGATGACGACGACGGCGAGTGCGAGGGCGACGGCTCGACCGCGGCGTTCCCCGTGCACCTCTCCTGTGCCGTCAGCGACCCGGTGACCCTGTCAGTGGCGACCGAGAACCAGTCCGCCACCGCCGGCAGCGACTACAGCACGGTCACCGGCACCCTCACCTTTGCTCCGGGCGAGACCCTGAAGACGGTGCCGGTGCCGATCCTCGACGACCAGGCCAACGAGCCGCCCGAGAGCTTCCTCCTGCACCTCCAGACGGCAGGACCGCTCGCCCCGCTGGTCGAGCTGGTGGACCCGGTGGCGATGGGCACCATCGTCGGTGGCGACTGGTGCCCGCGCTCGCCCGGCTACTGGAAGAACCACGCCAGCAGCTGGCCGGTCAACGAGCTCGTCCTCGGCGGCCGGACGACGAGCAAGGCCACCTGCCTCACCTACCTCAACTACGGCGGTTCGGACGCCGCCACCAAGCTGGCACGCGCTCTCGTCGCGACCAAGCTCAACGTGGCGTCCGGCTACCAGAGCGCCGAGCTCGCGGCGCAGATCGCCGCCGCCGACGCCTTCCTCGTCCAGTACCCGCCGGGCTCGAACCCGCGCAACGCGGCCAAGACGCAGGCGACCACGTTGAAGGACCAGCTCGAGGAGCACTACGAAGAGGAGGACTGCGAGTGACGCCGCCACTGCTCGCGACGTGGTTGCTTGCCGCCGCGCTTGCCGCCGGGCTTCGCGCGGACGGTGGCATCCCGCCGTCGGCTCCCGCCCAGCCCGTGGCGGGAGGTGAGGCTCCGACCGCAGGCGCGGCCCCCGCTCGGCCGGGAGCGCCAGGAGAGGCGCCGGTTGCCACCGTCAGCGAGGTCGTCGTCGTCACCGCAACCGCCGGCCCGCATGCGCGGCCCGACCTGCCGTACGCCGTCGATCGCCTCGAGCGGGACCAGGTCCTCTCCCTCGGCGCCCGCGACCTGCCCGCCGCCCTGGCCGCGCTCCCCGGGGTGACGATCCAGCGCACGGCCAACGGCCAGGCCTCGCCCTACCTGCGCGGCCTGACGGGCTACGGCACCCTGCTCCTCGTCGACGGCGTCCACCTCGACCACTCCGCGCAGCGGGAGGGGCCCAATCAGTACTGGACGACCGTCGATGCGCTCGACGTCGAGCATCTCGAGGTGGCGCGAGGACCCTATTCGGTGCTCTACGGCAGCGGCGCGGTTGGCGGCACGGTACAGGCGCTGACGCCGCTGCCTGCCGCCGGCGAGGCCTTTGGCGGCGCCCTTTACGGTCGCTACGACACGGCCCAGGAGGCCAGCACCGGACACTTGGAGGCGCGTGGGTCCGTGGGCGGCCGGGTCGGCCTGTGGGCCAGCGCCAGCGCCAGCTCCTTCGGCGACCTGCGCCCTGGTGGTGGGGGCGAGCGGCTGCCGCACACCGGCTTCGACCGCCGCGACGCTGCGCTGCGCCTGCGCGCGACGTTGCCCGGCAGCCAGCTCGTCGGTACGTTTCAACAGCACGACACCGACGATGTCTGGCGCACCCACGCGACGATCTTCAGCCAGCCCTGGGAGGGCACGGTGGCCGGCACCGACCGTCGGCGCAGCCTCGACCAGGGCCGGACGCTGCTGGCCCTCGAGCTGCGCGTCGAACAGCCGTCCTGGCTGGCCGACGACTGGACGGTGACCGCTGCCCTCCATCGCCACAGCGAGGAGGAGCTGCGGATCCGTGGCAACGGGCGGGCCAGTCGCCAGGGCTTCGACGTCGACGTCTGGAGCGCGGCGGCCCGCTTCCATCGCGCGCTCGGTCGAGCGGTGCTCGGCTACGGTGGCGAGGTCAGCCGCGACGTCGTGGGCTCGTTCGCCGTCGACCTGGCGAGTGACGGCTCGATCGCCAGCCGCGGCATCCAAGGCCCGGTCGCCGACGACGCGACCTACGACCAGGCGGGGCTCTACGCCCAGCTCGAGAGCCCGCTCGGTGAGCGCCTGACGCTCCTGGCGGGCGGTCGCCTGAGCCGGGCGGCCGCCGACGCCCGTGCGGTGCGCGACCCACGCTCGGGGCAGCGCACCTCGCTTCGGGGCAGCTGGTCGGCGGCGGTTGGCACCTTGCGCCTGGCGGCGCGCCTCGACCGCGACGGTCGGCTCTATGGCTACGCGGGTCTCGCCCAGGGCTTCCGAGCGCCCAACCTCTCGGATCTCACCCGCTTCGACATCGCGAGGAGCGGCGAGGTCGAGACCGCGGCTCCCGATCTGTCTCCCGAGCGCACGCTGACCGCCGAAGTGGGCGTCCGCGCCACTTTCGCGCGCGCTGCCTTCGACCTGGCCCTGTTCCATACCGAGCTCGACGGCCTGATCGTCCGCGTGCCCACCGGGCGCCGTCTCGAGGATGGCATCGAGGTCACCAAGAAGAACGCCGGCGACGGCGCCCTGCGCGGCGTGGAGATCTCCGGCCAACTCGAGCTCGGTCGGCGACTCCGCTTGCGTGGCGCCGGCACCTGGCTCTCCGGCGACCTCGAGACCTATCCAACGTCGGCCCCGACGGTGGCCCGCGAGCCACTCGATCGCTCGATGCCGATCACCGGCCATCTCGAGGCTCGCTGGGAGCTACCCCGCTGGTGGGCTGCCCTGGTGCTCGGCACCGCCGGGCGAGCCGACGAGCTATCGACCCGCGACCGTGCCGATACCCAGCGCATTCCGCCGCTCGGCACCCCCGGCTATGCGGTGTGGTCCATCCGCGGCGGCTGGAGCCTCGGTTCCACCGACCGCTGGCGCTTGAACGCCGCCGTCGAGAACCTGACCGACCGCGCCTACCGGATCCATGGCTCGGGCCAGAACGAGCCTGGCCGCGGCCTGGCGCTGACGCTCGAGCGGAAATTCTGACGCATGAACCGAAATCGCACGATGATTGGAGTCTCGATGATCTCGCCGCCGCAGCCCTGCAAGCAACCACCGGCCCGGCTGGCCGGCGCCCGCCGCACGACCTGGACCACCTGGCGAGGCGGCTGGTTGGCCTTGCGCCGCCGCGTGGCGCAGGCTCTCTGCGCCCTACTGTTCCTCGAGGCGGCACCAGCGCTCGCCGAAGAGGCGCTCGCGCGGGTGCAGCTGCGGCCGGAGCCGCTCGGCTGGTCGAGCACGCGAGCGGGCTTGTTCTCTCTTGCTGAGGTGGCTGAGAGGGCGGTTGCGCCCGAGATTTCTCGACTGCGGGTGGCCCTGCGGCCACCCTCCGCTCGAAATGACAGTGACTCCCTCTCCCGGCCGCAGGGCAAGGTCAACGCCGAGTCCTTCCGTGATCCCCAGGCATCCCGACCGCAGGGCGACATCTACGCCCAGGCCGTCCGTGACTCCCCTTCATCCCGACCGCAGGGCGACCGCGACGCCCAGGCGGCGCGCGATCCCCAGTCATCCCGACCGCACGGCGAGGTCTACGCCCAGGCCGTCCGGACTCCCCAGTCATCTCGACCGAAGGGCGGCCGTGAGGCCGCCCGCAGTGGAGAGATCTCGGCCGACCGGACGCCAGTGAGCCTCCCGGCGATCGACGCCCCGCCGACGGTTCCCGGTTTCTCGCGCGCCGCGCTGGCAGCCGGCACCTCGGCCCCGCCGCCCTTCGTCTCCCTGGCGGCGACCGCCGCCCTCGACCTCACCGTGCTGCCCGGTTGGAACCTCGTGTCCCTGCCGACGACCCCCGCCGTCTCGACACCCGCGGCTGTGTTCGCGCCCCTCGGCGCCGCGCTCCACCAGGCCTACACCTACGACGCCTGCGACCCGAGCGACCCCTGGAAGCTCTACGACCCGGCGAGCCCGGCGACGAGCGACCTCACCAGCCTCGACGAACGCAACGGTGTCTGGGTCGACGCCACCGCCGCCGCCGTCCTGCCGGCGGACCCGGCGGGGCCGCCGGCGGTGACGACGATCCACCTCTGCCCGGGCTGGAACCTGATCGGCTACCCGGCCTCGCAGGCCCGGCCGGTCACCGCGGCCCTCCAGTCGATCGCCGGCAAGTACCGCCGGGTCTGGGGCTACGACGCGACCGACACCGCCAACCCCAACGGCAGCGGCTGGGCGGTGTACTCGACCGACGTCCCGGCCTACGCCAACTCCCTGGCGCTGCTCGAACCGGGCCGCGGCTACTGGGTCCTTGCCACCGCCGAGACCGACCTCACGATCCAGAACGCGAGCGACGAGCTGGTGGTCGACCTCACCGCTCCGGCGGACCTTGCCGAGGTCACCAAGCCGACGCCCGTCATCGGCACCGTCTCCGGCAGCGGTCTGGTGTCGTGGACGCTCCGCTCGCGCATGCTCGACGGCGCGACCGGCGACGACGGCTGGACCACCCTCGCCGCGAGCGGCAGCCAGGTCACCGCCGGGACCCTCGCAGGCTTCGACCCGACGCTCCGTCAGAACGGCCTCCACGAGCTCGAGCTCGCCGCCGAGGACGTCAACGGTGAGGTTACGGTCGTCAGCCGGACGCTGCGGGTGGCCGGTCAGATGAAGATCGGCCTCTTCACCCTCTCCTTCGTCGACCTCGAGGTCGCGCTCTCGGGCCTGCCGATCCAGCTCGTGCGCACCTACGACTCGCGATTGAAGGTCAGCCGTGACTTCGGGCACGGCTGGACGCTCGAGGTGCGCAGCGGCAGCGTCCGCCACAACCGCCCCCCCGGCCGCAGCTGGAGCTTCGCCTCGGGGATCGTGCCCTGCCAGTTCGCCCTCGAGGGCCTCGCGCACGAGACGGTGGTGCGCCTGTCCGACCGCGAGATCTACCGCTTCCGCCCGCGCGTCAACCACCCCGTCCCCGACTTCGGCGGCTGCGTCGCCACCATCGACTACGTGTTCGTCGACGGGCCCGCTGTCGGCGTCCAGCTCCAGATCCTCGGTGAGAACCAGATCTTCTGGCCGAACGGTGGCCGCGACCTGCTCCTGGCCGACAGCCAGGAGGTCTTCGAGCCGCGCCAGGTGCGCCTGGTGACCCGCGACGGCCGCAGCTTCGACCTCGACGCCGGGCTCGGCGTCACCCACATCGCTGATCCCAACGGCAACGAGCTGACGATCACCCCGACCAGCATCAGCCACAGTTCCGGCGAGAGCATCAGCCTCGCGCGCGACGGCGCCGGTCGCATCACGGCGGTCACCGATCCCGAGAGCCGGCAGCTCACCTACGCCTACGACGGCGCCGGCGATCTCGTTGGCGTCACCGACCGTACGGCACAGACGACGCAGTTCACGTACGACGGCGACCATGGGCTGCTGACGATTGTCGACCCGCGCGGCATCACCCCGCTGCGCAACGAGTACGACGCCTCGGGACGGCTGATTCGGCACACCGACGCCTATGGCAACACCATCGAGCTGGCCCACGACCTCACCGGCCAGAGCGAGGTGGTGACCGATCGCCTCGCCCACTCGCGCACCCTCGAGTACGACGACCGCGGGAACGTCGTCCGCGAGACCGACTCGCTGGGCAAGGTGACGACCCGGAGCTTCGACGGCAACGATCAGCTGCTGTCGGAAACCGATCCGCTCGGGCACACCACGAGCTACGGCTATGACGCCAACCGCAACCTGACGTCGACCAGCGATCCGCTCGGCAACGTCACCGGTTTCACTTACGACGCCAAGGGCAACGTCCTCGCGACCACCGACCCGCGCGGCAAGGTGACGACCAACACCTACGACGCGACCGGCAACCTGCTCACCACCCGCGACCCGCTCGGCCACGTCAGCACCAACACCTACGACACCCGCGGCAACCTGCTGACCAGCACCGACCCGGCGGGAGCGGTGGCGCGCTACGCCTACGATGGGCGCGGCAACCTCTCTTCCGAGACCGATGCGCTCGGCACGGTGACCACCTCGACCTTCGACCGCAACGGCAATCGCCTGACGCAGTCGACGACGCGCACGGTGCCGGCGGCGGGGGGCGGCACGACGACCGAGACGCTGGCCTGGAGCTACGGCTACGACGCCAACGGCCGGTTGCTCGCGAGCACCAACCCCGACGGCTCGACATCGAGCACGGCCTATGACCCGCTGGGCAACGTGCTGTCGAGCACCGACGCGCTCGGCCACACCACGAGCTTCACCTATGACCTGATGGGCCGGCTCACGGCGACCCACTACGCCGATGGGACCGGGGACGGCGCCACCTACGACGCCGAAGGCCGACGCCTGACGTCGACCGACCGCGGCGGGCGCACGACCAGCTACGCCTACGACTTCACGGGCCGGCTGCTGGCGACGACGATGGCGGATGGCGCCACGGTAGCAAGTGCCTACGACGACGCCGGCCGCCTGGTCACCTCGACCGACGCGCGCGGCTTCAACACGACCTATGTCTACGACGCGGCGGGTCGTCGCACCAGCGTCAGCGATGCGCTCGGGCAGGTCACGTCCTTCGTCTACGACGCCGCCGGCAGCCAGACCCGCGTCACCGACGCGCGTGGCAACGCGACGCAGTACACGTACGACGACGCGGGCCGCCTGGTCACCACCACCTACGCGGACGGCACCACGACGTCGACGGGCTACGACCTGGCCGGTCGACGGATCAGTGAGACCGATCAGGCGGGGGTCACGACGTCGTTCGGGTATGACGCGGTCGGCCGGCTGACGAGCGTGACCGACGCCCTGAACGGCGTGACGACCTACGACTACGACGAGCAGGGCAACCGCGTCAGCCAGACCGACGCCAACGGGCATACGACGCGGTTCGAATACGACGTCATGGGCCGGCAGCTGGCGCGCGTGCTGCCAGATGGCGCGCGCGAGTCGGTGGCGTTCGATGCCGGGGGGCGGAGGACGGCCCGGACTGACTTCCGAGGTCGGACGACGACCTATGGGTATGACATCGCGGGTCGTCTGGTGTCGCGGACGTATCCGGCGGGCGGCGGCGGCGCGGGCGGAGCTGGCGACGTCGTGTCGTTCACGTACACCGCGACGGGCCGTCGGGCGACCGCCGTGGATGCGCGGGGGACGACGACGTATGGGTACGACAGCCGCGATCGCTTGACGACGCTGGCGTATCCGGACGGGAGGGAGCTCCGGTTTGGGTACGACGTGGCGGGGAACCGGACGAGCCTGACGGCGGTGCTGCCGGGCGGGGGAGGCGGTGGGGGCGGGGCTGGTGCGACGCTGACGACGAGCTATGCCTACGACGCGCTGGGTCGGCTGGAGACGGTCACCGATCCGGGTGGGCGCGTGTACGTGCACGGGTACGACGCGAACGGGAGTCGGGCGTCGTTGACGCACCCGAATGGGGTGCGGACCGACTACACCTATGACCTGTTGAATCGTCTGACCGGGATTGTTGCCCTGACGGGCGCCGCCGGTGGCGGTGGTGGCGTCGGCACGACGGTGCAGAGCTTCGCTTACACGTTGGGCGCGGCAGGAAACCGCACCCGGGTGGTGGAGGCTGGGAGCGGGGCGGGGACGACGAAGGACTACACCTACGACGCGCTGTATCGCTTGACCGACGAGCAGGTGACGGTGTCGGGGGCGGGGACGATCCGCTGGCGCAACGGGTTTACCTATGACGCCGTGGGGAACCGGACGGCGCAGACCCGGGTTGCGGCGGCGGGTGGCGGGACGCCGCAGGTCGTCGGGTACGGATATGACGAGCGGGATCGGCTGCTGAGCGAGGATGCGGGCGTCGGGGCGCCGGTGGCCTACGGGTGGGATGCGAATGGCGACCTCACCGCCAAGACTGCCGCCGATGGCGCCAACTACGAATGGGACTTCGATGACCGTCTGGCGAGCGTGACGCTGGCCGACGGGTCGGTGGTGCGGCACACCTACGACGTCGATGGCGTCCGGGTGCGCACCGAGGTCACGCTGGCGGGGGGTGGGGCGGCGGTGGTGACCGAGTACTTGGTGGATACGTCGGGGCCGCTGAGTCAGGTGGTGGTCGAAGGGCCGACGGTCGGCGAGGTCGGGGCGCTGTACGTGCGGGGAGATGACCTGCTTGCGGTGGTGCGACCGGCGGGCGGTGGCGGCGGGGGAGAGGTCGTTAGGTACCCGCATGCCGATGGGCTTGGGAGCGTGCGAGCGCTGACGGATGAGGCGGGCGCCGTCACGGATCGGTATGACTACGAAGCTTTCGGTCAACTCGCGGCGAGGGAAGGGACAGACCCGCAGCCGTACCTGTTTGCAGGGGAGTCGTTAGACCCGAACTCGGGGTGGTACTACAACCGCGCTCGGTGGATGGATCCAAGCGTGGGGCGGTTTGGGAGTGTGGACCCTTGGCTCGGGAACGCTAGTGACCCCACCTCCCTACACAGGTACTCGTACGCTGCGAGCGACCCTACGAACCGCAGCGACCCGTCAGGGAGATTCAGTACCCCAGAGCTGCTGATGACAGCGCTGCTCGTAGGGCTGTTCGCCTCGGCCTTTTACGGAATCAGGACCGCGTTGGCTGGTGGCTCAGTGGGCAAGATTGCAAAGGCTGAGGCGGAGTGGTTTGTGCGGGGTGCCCTGATCGGTGCGACGGTCTATGCGGTGCTCTGGGGCGGCGTGGTTGTTTACGTGGGCCTTGCAACTGGCGGCGTGACGTACTCCCCTCAGGTATACGACGCTTATCGGGCAGGGCGCGCCTACGTGGTAACCCTCGACAGGGCCACGACAGTCTACAGGTACACAGGCTACGGCGGCGGCTTGGCAGGGCAGAGTCTCTCAGGGCAGTGGTGGACCACAGTTCTATACTCAGGCTCTGGGCAAGCAATCGAAGAACTGGCCCTCCCGGCAAGCAATACCGCGACGTATGTCTTCTCCGGTGTGGTTCCCGCGGGCACTCAGATTCTTGTCGGGGAAGCCGCTCCGCTCTTCGGGAGGGTCGGCGGGGGTGTCCAGATCTACCTGTCTGGGCCTCTGGCGATGAACTTCCTGGGAACGCTTCCGTGAGAGAAACGAAAACTCCGCTGGATCGAGGATTCCGAATTGATCAGCCGCCCGTTCTAGCCGCGTGGGGGTGGTCTGTATCGGAAATGCTCGGAGAGTTCGCTCGCCTTGGCTGGGAGCAGCCCGTGCGGGTGGCTCCTGGGTACTACACGAGCGAATGCTGGGTCTTTGGTGGCTTGAGAGTCAAGATTGGCTTTCACTTTAGACCGCAGACAGAAACCGGCCGCCTCAGAGAGCTTGAGTTCTTCGACAATGGAGAGAAGGACATTTGCCGATCATATGAGCTCTTTCACGCCAGCCTGCTTCGAGTTTTCGGCCCTCCGACGAGCACCTGCCGTGGTGACCTCGGACATGCCATGCCAGCTTGCGAGTGGCGCCTCGGCCGTGTTTCTATTAGGCATTTCACAATCGACCGATTTGGTCCCGAGGAGCATCTCAGGTTCCGGCAGGTCGTGGGTCTGAGCAATACTCGTGTGATCTCGACCTTGGTCATTAGTATCCTGATGTTGCTCCTATACGCTTGGTTCTGTCTATGACCGCTCAGCTCAAACAGGTGCGCTCAAGCAGGTGCCATCCGAATAGTACTCGCGTGGAATCAACGACTTGCGAGGCCGCCTGTCTTGCGCTCTTCGAGTGCAGCGCGGACGCCGCCCGCCCGGTTCGGCCGTCGAACGGGTCGCTGCAGGCGACAGCACCGTCGGCCTTCGTCTCGGCCCTCGCCTGGCGGCTCGGTCCTCGAGTCAGTCCTTGGTGGTGCGCCTGAGCTCGCCGTTCGCCGGCTGGCGCAAGCCCAATCTGGCCCGAGCTCGTAGCGGTCGGCGCGGTCGCGCGGTTTTCTGTTGGCACGGCGCCCGGGCTCGCGTCGTTCGCTGGCGCCTGGCGTCCTCGGCTCGCCCGCGCGCCATCCGAGAGGCATGGCTCGGTCCGGGGACTCGCTGTCGCTCGCCCCCTCCCTCGCCGGCGACACCACCGGCAGCAACAACTGCCAGCGGCTGAGAGAAAAGCAGCAGCAAGAAAACTCCGCATCGGCACCGTCGTCGCCGTCCCTCGCCTGGTGAGGCTACCGCGGCGCGGGTCAGCGTCAAGGGTGCCGAGCTTGCGCTCGGCCCCGCTTCGCGGCGGCCTGCGGCCGCCCTTGACGCCGCCCCTTGCTCGCCGCGGTGGTGGTGATCTGTGGCGAGGGAGCGAAGCGGCCGGCTCAGTCGCAAAGCTCACGAACACGACCCCGACACCGTCGTGCTCGCCGGCGACGTCGCCCTGGTGGTGGTCGTCTTTCTCGAGAGCTCCGAGCCCGGAGCGTAGCGGTAGGAGCTGCTCCTCGCCCGTCGCTTGCCACCCACGCACCGCGGCGCGGAGCGCCTCGTCCAGGGCGGCGTAGCCGCCGCGAAGCGGGCGCAGCCCCTGGACGTGGCCGAGCACCGCGGTAGCTTCTCGGGAAGCGTCGGGCGAGGAACGCCGGTGTGGTCGCCGGCCGGCGCGACGCGTGCGGCTTTGCACGCGGCGTGACGGCCATGAGATGCCTTTTCCTCGGGTGGCAGGGTGACGCGCGCCACGACCACTGCGCTCGCCCTGGCCACCGCCGCCGAGTGCGCCACGCTGCCGACCGCGTGAAGACTTGGCGGGCTCCCGATCGTGACGCGCTCGGGTCGGCGGGGCTTGCGCAAGCGCGCCGAACGCAGAGCTCAGGCGCAGCACCCCGGCGGCGGAGGCGGTGACGAGCTTGCCGCCGCCGGCGCGGCTACCAAGACGCGGGTGCTGTCTCCTGAGCGAGCTGTTCGGCGGCGGAACGAGCTCGCGGACGTCGGGCGAGGGAGGCGGCGAGCGTCAGCGAGCCCCTGGACCGAGCCCATGCAATGCCTTCCGATGGCGCGCGGGGCGACGCCGAGGACGCCCGGCCAAGCGGCCGACGCGAGCCCCGCGGGCCGTTCCTTTGAGTCTTTGGGTGGGGCCGAACCGAGGGTGCGGTCGTCGTCGCCGGCGCGGGGCCGCTCTCAGCTGGCTGCCGGTGCTGAGACGCCGCGCCGCAGGTCGTGGAGCGCTTCGGCGCCGTAGGCGACGAACAACCCTGCCATGACGCTGTAGACGAGGGCGGCGAGCGACAGCTGCAGTGCTTTGGCTGGAAGCGCCAGGGTCAGGGACCAGAAGATCAACGCGTAGGCGGCGAGACCCAGCGAGAACCATGAGCTGGCGACACAAAGAACGGCGAGAGTCAGCCTGTCGAGCCAGCGCGGCATCGGGCCGCGAGGGATTCCCTTCGGCTGTAGGGCACGCAGCAGGCGAGCAACCGTGCGCTTCAACGCGCGCCGAGCGTGAGGTGGCAGAACCTTGTAGTAGAAGGTGATCAGGGCAACTACAACCCCGAGCGGGCCGAGCTCAGCGATCGGCGAGGTGTCCACAGTGCGCCTCCTGAGTGGGTGGAAAGAGGCAGCGGCCGGCCCGCTACCTCGTGGCGGTGGACCCCCGTGGCCGAGGCCGTTGGACGGCATCCTCGACCCGCCGGCGGGCGATCACGGCATCGATGACCTCGAGGACGACCTCGCGCTCGCGCTTGGGCATTCCGTCGAGCTGGCGGAAGCGCTCGAACAAACGGGGGTCCTTGATCACCGGCGGCTCCTGGGGCGTCGAGCTACCGGAGAGGACCTCGTCGGTGGAGATCTGGAAGAGCTGCGCGATTCGCACGATGGTCTCGGCAGAAGGCAGAGTGCGCTCGAGCTCATAGCGGCTGATCTGCATGGGGTCGACACCAAGTAGCGACGCCATCTCGCGCTTGGATAGGCCTCTGGACTCGCGCAACCTGCGCAAGCGCTCGGCAAAACCAGCCATGGCGGTGGTCCTCGGCTCTGGGGGGTTTCTGGCTCGTCTTGCCTGCACCCGGCAAGTGTACGGGCGAGTTTCGGGAGGTCGTTGATCTTGGGCTCCTGTTTGCTCATGATACAGCGTAAGTGCTATGTTGTAAATCGACATAAGAGCTGGACGCGGACAACCCCCTTGACAGCCTCTTCGGGAAGGAGACCTTCGGATGCCCCGTATCCCCGACGACGTGATCGCCCGGCTGAAGCGCGAAGTGGATCTCAAGGCCCTGGTCGAGCGCGCAGGAGTGGCGCTCACCCGGCGCGGCAAGGAGTGGGTGGGGCTCTGCTGCTTCCACAGCGAGGCCACGGCGAGCCTTTCCGTCAACCCGGAGAAGGGCTCGTGGCACTGCTTCTCCTGCGGGCGTGGCGGCTCTGTCTTGGACTTCGTCATGGCCAAGGAGGGCGTCGATTTCCGGGCGGCGGTCGAGCGGCTGGCGGCGGAGTTTCTGCCCGGCGTCGAGCTCGAGCCGGCGCCTGAGCCGTTGCTCGAGCGGGCCGAGGCCGAGCGCCTGGCCGAGCTGCCCCTCCCGGAGCTGCTCGCCTGGGTGGCGGGCTACTACCACGAGCGGGCCAAGCGCGAGGAGAAGGCCCGCGCGTACCTCGCGAGCCGCGGCCTGGCGCATCCCGAGCTCCTCGACGCCTGGCAGATCGGCTACTCGGACCGCTCGCTCGGGCAGATCCTGCCGAGCAAGCAGGTCAAGGCTGGCGCGGCGCTTCGCGCACGGCTCCAGGAGCTCGGGATCTTCCGCGAGAGCGGCCATGAGCACCTCAACGGCCGCGTCGTGCTGCCCACCCGCACGCTCGCCGGCGAGGTCGGCGGGCTCTACGGCCGCGCACTCACCCCCAACCTGCGCACTGGCACGCCGGATCACCTCTACCTGCCCGGCCCGCGCCGTGGTCTCTTCAACCTGGCCGGCCTCACTGGCAGTACCGAGGTGATCCTCTGCGAGGCGCCGCTCGATGCCCTGACCTTCTGGTGCGCCGGTTTCCGCAACGTCACCTCGACCTACGGCGCGGGCGGATTCACCGCGGAGATGCGCGAGGCGCTGCTCGGCCACGGCATCGAGCGGGTCTTGCTGGCCTTCGATGCCGACAAGGAGGGCGACGCGGGCGCCGAAGCGGTCGCCAAGCAGCTCGGCGCCGACGGGATCGGCTGCTGGCGGGTGCGCTTCCCGCGCGACATGGACGCGAACCTCTACGCCCGCAAGGTCTCTCCGGCGGCCCAGAGCCTCGACCTGGTGCTTCGCCAGGCCGAATGGATGGGCCGCGGGCCCGCGCCCGCGGCCCTGGTGCCGGCGGACTTCGCCGGCGCCGCCACCCCCGCGGCAACTGTGGAGGCAGCTCTAGAAACAGCAGCTGAGGAAGGAGCAGCAGCCTCTTCCTCAGTCGCCGAGCCACCGGTGGCCGTGCTCGAGGCCCTCGGCGACCAGGCGCCGGCCGCGCCGGCGCCGCTGGCGACCGGCGCTACGCTCTTGCCGGCGACACCTCGCGTCGACGTGCCCTGCGAGGTCACCGGCGAGAGCGTGGTAATCACCCTCGGTGACCGCCGCTTCCGCATCCGCGGTCTCGCCAAAAACCTGGCCTACGACACGCTCAAGGTCAACGTGCTCGCCGCGCGGGGCGAGGCCTTCCACGCCGACACTCTCGATCTCTGCTCGGCCCGCCAGCGCTCGGCCTTCGCCAAGCAGGCGGCAGTCGAGCTTTCCGTGCGCGAAGAGACGCTCTTCCACGACCTGGGCCGGGTGTACCTGAAGCTCGAAGAGCTCCAGGACCAGGCGATCAAGAAGGAGCTCGAGCCGAAGGAGGCAGTGCCCACGATGAGCCCAGCCGATCGCGAGGCGGCGCTCGGGCTGCTGCGCGACCCACGCCTCCTCGAGCGCATCGTCCTTGACCTCGAGAAGGTGGGCATCGTCGGCGAGGCCGTCAACAAGCTGCTCTGCTACCTGGTCACCATCTCGAGCCTGCTCGCCAAGCCGCTCGGTGTGCTGATCCAGAGCAGCTCGGCCGCCGGCAAGTCGGCGCTCATGCGCGCGGTGCTCGAGCTGGTGCCCGCGGAGCGCCGTGTCGCCTACTCGGCGATGACCAGCCAATCGCTCTTCTACATGGCGGGAAAGGATCTCCGCCACAAGGTGCTGGCGATCGCCGAGGAGGAAGGGGCGGAGAAGGCGAGCTATGCCCTCAAGCTCTTGATGAGCGAGGGCGAGCTGTCGATTGCCTCGACCGGCAAAGACCCGGCGAGCGGGCGCCTGGTCACCCACGAGTACCAGGTCGAGGGCCCGATCGCGGTGCTCTCGACCACCACCTCGATCGAGATCGACGAGGAGCTCGCCAACCGCTGCATCATCCTGACCGTCGACGAGGACCGCGAGCAGACGCGGGCGATCCACGCCGCGCAGCGCAAGAGCCAGACGATTGCCGGCCAGCTCGCGCGGCGCCGGCGGCCGGCAGTGGCCAAGCTCCACCAGAACGCCCAGCGGCTCTTGCGCCCGCTCATGGTCGGCCTGCCGTTCGCCGAGGAGCTGACCTACCCTGACAGTGCCTCGCGCACCCGGCGCGACCACGAGAAGTACCTCGACCTGATCCGGGCCATTGCCTTGCTCCACCAGTACCAGCGCGAGGTGAAGACGACCCTCGAGGAGGGCGAGCTCGTCGAGTACATCGACGCCATGCCGGCCGACGTCGCCATCGCCAATGCCCTGGCGCGGGCGGTGCTCGGGCGCTCGCTCGACGAGCTGCCGCCCCAGACCCGCCGGCTGCTCATGGCCATCGATTGCCTGGTCCGCCAGCAGAGTGCCGAGCTCGCTATTCCCCGCCCTGACGTGCGCCTCTCCCGCCGTGACATTCGCGCCTTCACCGGCTGGGGGCAGTCGCAGCTCGCCGTCCACCTCGCGCGCCTCGAATCGCTCGAATACCTGATCGTCCACCGCGGCTCCCGGGGCCAGACTTACGTCTACGAGCTCGCCTACGAGGCTCAGCCAGGGGCCGAGCGTGTGGTGCTCGCCGGCCTTCTCGACGCCGAAGCCCTGGGTTACAGCGGCAACCTTCCGGGGTTTCTGACCCACCTTCCGGGTTTGGTGGTCGAGTTTCCGGGGTCATTCCGGCCCCCTTCCGGGGGGTTTCCGGGGGGTTTCCGGGGCGAGGAAACCCCAGCAAAACCGGGCGTCGTCCACCGTTTTGACGGTCGCTTCGCGCAGAAACGCATATACGGGAGCCGGCGGATTCGGCCCCGTCGTAACGTACCCAAGGCTCCGGGCACGTCGTAGCCGGAGACGCCGATGCCCCGCTGGCCTGCTCGCCCGAAAGCAGCCGCCGAGCCCGACCCGCGAGGCTTTCCGGCCCTCACCGCCCGCTACCACGAGTGGATGGCGGTGCACGGCTACTCGGCGAGCACCTGGCAGGTGTCCGGCGAGAGCCTCACCCTGTTCGCCGGCTGGTGCCACGAGCGCGGGATCGAGCGGCCGGCGGAGGTCACCCGCGACCTGCTCGAGCGCTTCCAGCGCTGGCTCTTCCACTACCGCCGCGGCAACGGCCGGCCGCTTGCGCTCTCCACCCAGCACCAGCGCCTGGTGCGGCTACGCAGCTTCTTCCAGTGGCTCGCCCGCGAGCACTACCTGGCCGCCGACCCAGCCTCTGGCCTCACCGTGCCACGGCTGCCGCCACGCCTGCCCACCGATGCGTTCTCCGTCGCCGAGGTCGAGCAGATCCTCGCCTCCATCGAGCTCACTGACCCGGCCGGGCTGCGCGACCGGGCGATGCTCGAGACCCTCTACGCGACCGGCATTCGCCGCAGCGAGCTCGTCGGCCTCGACCTCTACGACCTCGACCGCGAGCGCGCCTGGCTCACCGTGCGCCACGGCAAAGGCGGGCGCCAGCGCGTGGTGCCGCTCGGCGAACGGGCGCTCGCCTGGGTGCTGCGCTACCTCGAGGACGCCCGCCCGGCGCTGCTCGCCCGCGCCGAGGAGTGGGCGCTCTTCGTCAGCAACCTCGGCACCCGCTACCTGCCGCAGCCGCTCGGTGCCCGCATCGGCCGGCTCATCCGTGCCTCCGGCGTGCGGGTGCGGGGCGGCGCCTGCCATCTCTTCCGCCACACCTGTGCCACGCTGATGCTCGACGGCGGCGCCGACATTCGCTTCATCCAGGAGCTCCTCGGCCACGTCGAGCTCGGCACCACCCAGATCTACACCAGGGTCTCGATTGCCAAGCTCGATGCCGTGCACCGGGCCGCCCATCCGGGCCGCAGGAGTCACGCCGAGCGCCTGGATTCGGCCGACTCGGACCCGCAGGACGTCGAGAACGCAACAGCCGAGGGCCTCGGGCCCCGCGGCGACGCGGCAGGCGGGCCGTAGCGGCCCGATCTCGCCGCCGACCAGGGTGAGGCAAGGTCAGGAAGCTGCCGCCTTTCCCTCAGCCGCCCAGCCTCTCGAGCTGCCTTCGCAGCCGCCGGCGAACACGCCGGCGGCTCTGCCCGTGGGCGGGCTTACAATCGCGCCATCGTGACCCGCCCCGCGCGAAGCCTCTGGCGCGTCCTCGCAGCGCTCTTGCTGCTGGCCACCGTCCCTGCTGCCGCCATTCTTCCGCCGCCTTCGCCGGCGCTCCCGGAGCCGGTGGCGCTCGGCCCCGAGGCCTTCGAGCGCCTCGACCTCGCCGCCGGCGACGTCGTCGCGGTGCTGCTCGCCGTCTGCCAACTGCACCAGGTCGGCCCGCCTCGGGCCGACGAGATCGCGCCTGCGCTCGCGCGTTGGGGCTCGAAACCTCACGTCGGGGCCTTCGACTTCGCCGGCGGACAACAACATCAAGCGGTTCAGCAGTTTAGCTGCAAAATCGCGGCGGTGATTCCATACGACGTCGATGGCGTCCGGGTGCGCACCGAGGTCACGCTGGCGGGGGGTGGGGCGGCGGTGGTGACCGAGTACTTGGTGGATACGTCGGGGCCGCTGAGTCAGGTGGTGGTCGAAGGGCCGACGGTCGGCGAGGTCGGGGCGCTGTACGTGCGGGGAGATGACCTGCTTGCGGTGGTGCGACCGGCGGGCGGTGGCGGCGGGGGAGAGGTCGTCAGGTACCCGCATGCCGATGGGCTTGGGAGCGTGCGAGCGCTGACGGATGAGGCGGGCGCCGTCACGGATCGGTATGACTACGAAGCCTTCGGCGAGCTGGCGGGGAGAGAAGGAACTGACCCGCAGCCGTATCTGTTTGCCGGGGAGTCGCTCGACCCCAACTCGGGTTGGTACTACAACCGGGCTAGGTGGATGGACCCGAATGTGGGGCGGTTTGGGTCGATGGATCCGTTGCTGGTGATGGCTTCGCTGCTTCGGTTGGGCGCCTATGGCTACGTATCTGCCAATCCCGTGAATGCAAGGGATCCTTCGGGGCTAATCGCGAACCTGCTCCTTCCGGCCCTTGTGGGGATTGCCGTCCACGACTTCATAGGTGCTCATTTTCTCTCCGCACCGAGGATGCCGGGTGCAAGGCCAGGCGCAAGGTTTGCCAACTACATTCCAATTGGAGCGATCCTTGGGATCCCAGGCTCTTCATGCAGGCCGTATCCCGAGTTCTGCGCCCTCAAGCCAGATCTCGCCGATTCAGGCACCGGGGAAGTGTATGAGATCAAGCCGAACCGCCTTGATGCGGTGATTCTCGGTGAGGCGACGCTGGACTTGTACCTGGGAGTCCTGTGGATGAATGGCGCTCATGTTGCGGCGTGGCATCCAGGTACTTTCTATGTCCCGCCGAAGAACTTCGTAGTAACGCTGCCGAACGGCTCTTCATGGGCAATCCAAACGTACGGACCACTTCTTGGTTTGATCACCTACGACGCGAAGAGAATGCGTAGGTGGCAACTACCGACACTTGATCCGTCCCTGGTCACGACCGCAGCGACAGCCGCGATGATGGTCGCAGTGACTGCGGCGATACTCGGCTCCTTAAGTAGCCCATCCCGTTCATTCGGTTTCTAACGCCAATGAACGTGGAGATTTCATTGTTCAGATGGTCGATGGAGCTAGCGGCACAGGAGGCATCTACCGACCTCGCCACGCTGCGACAGATCCCTGACATCGGCGCGAGTACTTTTGTAGCTGCTCTAGAGCGAATGGAGACTCGCCCGTGGGTTGCAGTTCTGCAGGCGCTCGTGAAGGCAGCGCATCCGGAGGCGCTCGCAGCCGAGAGCGAGGCACTTAGTGCCCAAGAGGTGGGGCTGGTGCAAGCCATACGGGCTCAGCAGTTTACGAGCTATTCGGTTAGGCCTGGACGCACATTGGATGCGCGCTCATTCCGTCGATATATCGCTCGCGACATGGGCTCCAGCGAAAGGACTGTCCTGGACCACGGTGATAGCAACATCCTGGTCGTGTCTCGCCAGGTCCACGCGAACCGAGTCCAGACGGAGATTGGGCTGCAGTCGCGCCCGTTCTACCTGCAGACGCTGTTTGACCGTGATGGTCGCCGGCTTGTTGATCGCCGCTCTTTCCTGAGTTTCCTAGGAGTGTCGTCTCAGACGGTTCTCACCGAGGCACGGCGCGGCGAGGAAGAGAGGGTTTCCAGACTGTTCACGGCTCTGGCAGAGAAGTTTGAAACTTGGGCGCTGGCTGTTTCAGCCTAAGTTCCTGACCCCACCAGTGGCGACCCCTCTTTTTAGGTGCCATGCGATTGGTTGGCTGGCATGCATGTGCATGCAGGTGGCTGCCGCGCCGACGTCGCCGCCTCGAACCGCCGTCGAACGGGTCGCTGCAGGCGACAGCAGCCGCGGCCTTCGTCTCGGTCCTCGCCTGCGGCTCAGCGCTCGAGTCAGCCCGCTTCCGGCTGCTGCGCCTGAGCTCGCCGTTCGTCGGCTGGCGCAAGCCCAATCTGGCCCGAGCTCGTAGCTCTTGGCGCGCCCGCGAGGTCTTCTGTCGGCACGGCGCCCGGGCTCGCGTCGTCCGCTGGCGCCTGGCGTCCTCGGCTCGCCCGCGCGCCACTTGAAGGCCATGGCTCGGTCCAGGAGCTCGCTGCCGCTCGCCCCTTCCCTCGCCGGCGAAGTCAGCGACAACAGCAACGGCTGGCGGCTGAGAGAAAAGCAGCGGCAAGAAACTGCCCGCGTCGGCACCGTCGTCGCCGTCCCTCGCCTGGTGAGGCTACCGCGGCGCGGGTCAGCGTCAAGGGTGCCGAGCTTGCGCTCGGCCCCGCTTCGCGGCGGCCTGTGGCCGCCCTTGACGCCGTCCCTTGCTCGCCGCGGTGGTGGTGATCTGTGGCGAGGGAGCGAAGCGGCCGGCTCAGTCGCAAAGCTCACCGAAAGGACCCCTGACGTCCTCGAGCTCGCGACCGACGTCGCGTTTGTGGTCGTCGTCTTCCTCGAGAGCTCCGAGCCCGGAGCGAAGCGGTAGGAGCTGCTCCTCGCCCGTCGCTTGCCACCTACGCACCGCGGCGCGCAGCGCCTCGTCCAGGGCGGCGGAGCCGCCGCGCAGCGGGCGCAGCCCCTGGACGTGGCCGAGCACCGCGGTAGCTTCTCGAAGCGTCGGGCGAGGGCTGGCCGCGAAAAGCCGGTGCGGTCGCCGGCCGGCGCGACGCGTGCGGCCGTGCACGGGGCGTGACGGCCATGAGATGCCTTTTCCTCGGGTGGCAGGGTGACGCGCGGAGTGATCACCGCCGGCGCCTTGGCCACCGACATCGAGCGCGCCACGCTGCCGACCTTCGTTGCTTCAGCGGCGACGACCGCCACCCCCGGCCCGGGGTGGGGCGCTGATCGGCCGCCACGGCGGTGTCGGCAACGCCTTAAGCCCGCCCCAGGTTTGCATAACTCCGTTATGTAAAGGCCCGCACGGGCCCAAGGCGGGGCGGCTGGGGCAAGGTACGGAGAAGGCGCCTTCTCGGACCTTGCCCGGACCCGAGGGGGTACCGAGGGCAGCCGCCCCGCCGCCGCCTGGGGCGGGCGAGGGTGCGGTCGCAGCGGCCGGCCTGGTGACGCACGCGCCCCACGCCGGGCTGCGCGCCTCGGGCGGTCACGGTCGGGTCGAGTCCACCCTACTTCGAGATCCTGAGCCGGTGGAGCTTGGGATGGCGGCTGCTATGCAGACAGGCGAGGACGCGCACGGTGGCGTCGTCGATGCGGAAATAGATCAGGTAGGGGAAGCGATCGAGCACGGCGCGATGCACGTCGAGGTGGAAGAGGCGGTGGATGCCGGGAGTCGAGCGGAGCTGCTCGAGGAGTCCGTCGATTGCCTGACGAAACTCGCTACCGAGGCCCGGTTGCTGGGCCTCGTACCAGGCTTGGGCTTCGGTGAGCTCTTGCTCGGCAGCTCGCCGGACACGAACTGTGAACCTCAAGCGAGCCGCTCGAGCCGGGCGCGGACCTCTTCCCACGGGCTCTCGTCGTCGGGGTGAGCGGCGAGGTCAGCGAGTCGCTGGTCGATGATCTGGCGGTGCTCCTCGGAGAGCGGCAGATCTTCGTCCCGGGCTTCGTCGGCGATTGAGTCCCAGATCGCCTCGACGAGCTCGATGCGCTCGGGGATGGTGAGCTTTCTGGCTTCGGCGAGCAACGCGGTCATGGGCCCTCTCTCGATGGCTACTTGCTGGCGAAGACCTGCTCGGCCTGTTGCCGCTTGACGAGCGAGTCAAGAACGATGGCCAGTGCCTTCTGGTCCTCATCCGAGAGGCGGTCGGCTTGGCGATAGAGCGCGTTGAGTTGGAGATTGCGTAGCTTGGGCTCGGAGGCGACGTGAGCGCGGCCGACAAGCTCGTCAAGACTCACCTGGAGGATCTCCGCCAGCTGGACCAGGGTGTCTAGGTGGGGCGTCGCCGTCGCCCTTTCCCAGCGGTTGTAGACACGGGGGCTGACGCCCAAGAGCTCGGCGAGCCGAGTTTGGGTGAGCTGGCGCTGGGTGCGCAGGTGCTTGAGCTGATCGGCGAAGTGGTCCATGTCGAGGAGAAGGTCGTTGGGCTTGGTGATCATTGTAGGTACCTCCTCCGGCAGGGCTTGCCGAGCAAGACAATACTGTCTAAACTTAATTCTCGTCAAGAGTCTATTGACATGACTTCCGTCGAGGAGACGCCGGCATGCTGATCTCGAAAGCCGACATCGACCAAATCAAGGCGCGCCACGAGCTTTCAGCTTTCGTCGGCGCCGCCGGCGTCGAGCTGAGGAAGACCGGGGCGTACCTCGTCGGCAAGTGCCCGTTTCACAACGACGTGAAGACCGATTCGCTAGTCATCAACCCGAAGCGCCAGCTCTGGAATTGTCTCGGCGGGTGCCGCGGGGGCAAGGACGCCGGCGGCGGCAAGGGCAGCTCGGGCGGGGATCTCTTCGCCTTCGCCATGAAGCTCTGGGGCGTCGACTTCCGCGCCGCCTTCGTGCGGCTGGGCGGCGAGGTCAAGGCCGAGCTGCCGCCGCCGCGCCGGCGCGGCGCGGCAGCAGGCTTGGGCGCGCCGGTGTCGCGGGCGCCGCGGGCCGAGGTGATGGCAGGGGTGGTCGAGCACTGGGAGCGCGAGCTCGCGTCGCACGCGGAGGCTCAGGCCTACCTCGAGGGCCGCGGCCTCCAGACCAAGGCCCTGTGGCGGGCCTTCCGGCTGGGCTACTCCTCGGGCTCGCTGGTCGAGACGGCGGGTGCTCCAGGCTCGGCGGTAGGGCCGCACCTGCTCTCGCTCGGGATCCTGACGCCGCAGGGCAAGGAGCGGATGGCCGGCCGGGTGGTCTTTCCACTCCTGGCCCTCAACCAGCTACCGGTCAGCGCCTACGGCCGGGCGATCGACCCGGCGACGGAGCCACGCCACCAGTACCTGCCGGGGCCGCTACGTGGCTTGTTCAACTGGAACGCCGCCCGCCGGGCCGAAGAGATCATCCTCGTCGAGTCGGTGATCGACGCTCTGTCGCTGGTCGAGGCCGGCGTCGGCCAGGCGATCGCGCTCTTCGGCGCCCACGGCGTGACGGAAGAGCACAAGGAGCTCGTGCGCCGCTTCGGCGTGCGCCGGGTGGTGGTGGCCCTCGATGCCGACGAGACAGGCAGGAAGGCGGCCCTCGACGTCGCGGCGAGCTTCGCCGAGCTGGCGGCGGAGGTCGACGTCATCGAGTGGCCGGAAGAAGACCCCAACGCCCTGCTGGTGCGCCGCGGGCCGGCGCAACTGCGCGCGCTCACCGAGCGCCTGCTGTGCAAGGCGCCGGCGCCCGCGTGGCCGCCGGCTGAGGCCTCGGCCGACGTCGCCGGCGAGCCGGCGGTGTCCGGAGCTGCTTTCCCCCTAACCGCCGCTTCTCTGCTGCTCGGAGCGTCAACGACAGCGATTAGGGAAGAAGCAGCGATGGCGACGCCGGCGCTCGAGCTGCCGGCGCCGATCTCGCCAGCGCCGCGGGTGACTCGTACCCAGCTGCTGGGCGATGTGCTCGCCTACGTGGCCGAGAACCGGCAGTGGCGGGTGACGTGGCTGGCCGGCACCTCGCCGGCCCACCTGCGAGCGACGCTGCGCCTGTCGCTCGGAGCCTGGAGCTTCCTCGACGCCGTCGACCTGGTGGCCGCCAAGGGTCGCGAGAGCTACGCCAAGCGGTCGGCGCGCTCACTCGCCGCCCTGGCCGGGCCGGCCGGTGAAGCGGTCCAGCGCGAGCTCGCAGGCAAGGTCGAGGCCGACCTGCTGGCCTTGGCCGAGCTCGGCGAGGAGCGCCGGCGACTGCTCGAGCAAGGCGGTGGCGTGGTCCTCGCGATGAGCACGCCGGAGCGGGCAGAGGCCCTGGCGCTGCTGCGCTCCCCGGATCTCCTCGCGGCGGTGGCCGCGGCCTTCGACGCGGTGGGCTACGTCGGCGAAGGGAGCAACAAGGTTCTGGGCTACCTGGTCGGGATCTCTCGCAAGCTCGAGCGGACGATGTCGATGGTTATCCTCTCGCCTTCGGGGTCGGGCAAGTCCGGGCTCGCCGAGGGGATCGAGGCCCTCACTCCCGAGGAGGACTTCGTCTCGCTCTCGAGCCTCTCCTCGCAGGCGCTCTACTACCTGCCGCCCGGCAAGCTTCGGCACAAGCTGGTGCTGATCGAGGAGCGAGCGGGCTCGACCGAGGCGGACTTCTCGATCCGGGCCCTCCAGAGCAAGCAGAAGCTGTCGCGGGCGGTGCCGATCAAGGATCCGGCCACCGGCAAGATCGAGACCAAGATCTTCGAAATTTTGGGACCTGCGGCCTTCCTCGAGACCACCACCGAGAGCGGCATCCACCCCGAGAACGCGACCCGCTGCTTCGAGGTCCACCTCGACGAGAGCGAGGCGCAGACGCGGCGCATCCAGGCGGCGCAGCGGCGCTCGAAGACCCTCGCCGGCGTCCTCGAGCGGCCGCGCCGCGAGGCGGTGGTCCGCCTGCACCACAACGCCCAGCGCTTGCTGCGGCCGGTGGTCGTCGTCGTGCCGTTCGCCGAGGAGATCGAGTTTCCCTCGGCCTGGCTGCGCACCCGGCGCGACAACCTGCGTTTCTTGAACCTGATCGAAGCCATCGCCTTCCTCCACCAGCACCAGCGCCCGCTGGTGCGCCGTGGCGATCAGGAGCAGGACCAGGAGCCAGGCGCCGACGTGCTCGTGCCGGTGGCCGGCCGGCTCGCCGACCTGGCCGAGGAGGAGCTCGCCGAGGTCCTGGTCGAGGCCACCCTCGAGGACTACGCGTTGGCCTGCGAGCTCGCCGGCGGCCTCCTCGGCGAGACGCTCCAGGACCTGAAGAAACCCGAGCGCGCCTTTCTCGATCGCCTGCGCACCTGGGTGGCGGAGGAGGGCCGAGGTGAGGAGGGCTTCTCGCGCCGCGAGGTGCGCGAGGCCCTCGGCCTGCCGCAGCGGCGGGTGCGCGAGCTCTTCGAGGCCCTGCTCGAGCTCGAGTACGCCGAGCCGGTCGGCAGCAGCCGCGGCGCCGGCGCCCGTTACCGCTTGGTGGCGAGCCCGGAAACGGCAGTGATGCCGGGCCTGCTCACCCCCGAGGAGCTTGCCAGGAAGCTCCAGGCGATCGCCTCGGCCGCGGCACTCGAGCCTGCCGGCGCCGGCGCTGTCACCGAATGGGCGGAATGGGCAAAACGCGATGCCGATTCAACGGAGCCCATGAAACCTGGTGTCTCCGCGAATGGGCGAATGGGCGGGGGAAACATGAAGGCAAAGAATCACCGTCACCGCCGTACCGTCACCGTCACGGCGAGCGCCGAGCTGGTGGGATCGCATGCGTAGCTCGGCCTTCGGCCGCCGCTTCGACGCCCACCGCGAGCGCTACCTGGTGCTGCTGCGGGGTAAGGGCTACGCCACCTCGACCTGCCAGCGCGCGGCGCGGGCCCTCGAGGATCTGCGGGCGTTTCTCACCACCGAGGTCACGCCCCCGCCGGAGAACCTGGGCGACGTCACCGCCGAGCAGGTGAGCGCCTTCCGCGACCACGAGCTCGGGCGCGCCAAGAAGACCGGTCAGCTCGGCGCCCTCTCGGCCACCTCGATCGGCAAGGTGGTGGCGGCGGTGCGGGGCTTCTTCGCCTACCTCGCGGCCAGCGGCATCATCCTGCTCGACCCCGCGCGCGAGCTCGAGAGCCCGCGCCGGCCGCTCCAGCTGCCCCGTGCCGTGCCGAGCGAGGCCCAGATGCGCCGCCTCCTGCGGGCGCCCGGCGAAGGCACGCCGCTCGCCCTGCGCGACCGGGCCATCCTCGAGCTCCTCTACGCCACCGGCCTGCGCAGCGCCGAGGCCTGCGCCCTCGACCGCGGCGACGTCGACTTGGCCGAGCGCACCGTCCACGTGCGTTTCGGCAAGGGCGGCAAGGAGCGTCGGGTGCCGCTCGCCAAGCGGGCGGCCAAGGCCCTCGAGCGCTACCTTACGGCGGTCTGGCCGCTCCTTCGCCGGCTGCGCCACGGCTCGACGCACGAAAGCGCCGTGCCGCTCCTGCTCACGCGTTTCGGTACCCGCCTTCAGGGCCTCGCTCTGCGCGACCTGGTGCGGCACTGGCGCCGCGAGGCACGGCTCCAGACTGCGGTCACCCCGCACGCCCTCCGCCACGCCTGTGCCACCCACCTGCTCAAAGGTGGCGCCGACGTGCGCCACATCCAGGTCCTCCTCGGCCACAGCTCGCTGCAGTCGACCGAGATCTACACCCGGGTCGAGACCGGCGACCTGCGCCGGATGCTCGACCGCTACCACCCGAGGAGCCGCGAGAAGGGCGCCGGCGCCTCGTGAACCTCGAGGTGGCGATCGCCCGCTTCCTCGAGGAGCGCCGGCGTCTTGGTCGCACGCCCACCCATCTCTACGGCAACCGCCGTGCCCTGCGGGCGCTCCTGGCGCTGCTCGGCGAGCGCGGCAAGCCGCTCGCGGCCGAGGCGGTGACCGAGGACGACCTCGCGAGGCTGCTCCTCGCCGAGCGCGCCCGAGGTCTCGCCGATGGCACGCTCGCCGGTGTGGCGGGGACGCTGCGGCTGTTCTTCGGCCAGCTCTACCGGCGCGGCGTGATCCTTCACGACCCGGCAGCCGCCCTGCGTCTGCGCCGCGCGCCTGAGGTCATCGGCTACGTGCCGTCGCCTGCCGACGTCGAGCGTCTCCTCGCCGCCTGTGACGTCGGAACCTCCCGGGGCCTACGCGATCGCGCCATCCTCGAGCTGCTCTACGGCTCTGGGCTGCGGCTCTCCGAGGTCCGTAAGCTCGACGTCGTTGACGTCGACTTGGCCAACCGAACGGCGTTCGTCCGTGACGGGAAGGGCAGGAAAGACCGCGCTGTCGCCCTGACTACCGGCGCCGCTGCGGCCCTTGCCCGCTACCTCGCGGAAGCCCGGCCGTCGACGCCCAGCCCGCCACTGTTTGCCTTGCCCCGCACCGGCGGCCGCTTCCAGGCCGAGGGCTGGCGCAAGCACGCCCTGCGGCCCCTGGTCGAGAGCGTCGGCCTGCCACCAAGCCTCACCCCGCACCGCCTGCGCCACGCCTGCGCCCTCCACCTGCTCGAGCGCGGCGCGAGCCTGCGCCACATTCAAAAGCTCCTCGGTCACACCTCGCTCCAGACCACCGAGCGCTACCTCGCGATCTCGGTCGAGCAGGTCCGCGCCCAGGTCGAGCGGGCTCACCCGGCCGGGCGCGCCGAGGGCGCCGAGGTGGTCGTGGAGAGCGGCGAGGAAGGCCCCGAGCAGGTCTGAGCTGCGGCGTATCATCCCCGCCAGTGGCTCGCTCCTTGCGCCAGGTCCTCGCTGCCCTCCTTGTCGGCCTCCTGGCCGCCGAGGTACCAGCTGTCGCCTACAACCAGGGCGCCAGCCCCACACGCGCCGCCAAGGCCGTCACGCTCGCAGATCTCGAGCCCGCCCTTTCCCTAATCGCTGTCTTCTGCGCGCCGGTCGCCGGAGGCCCAGGCCAACTCGCCAGCCAGGGCGCCAGCGAGCTGCTCTGCGTGCTCACCGAGGCCTTGCCCGGCGCCGCCGGGCCCCACCTGGTCGCAGTCGCAGTCTCCCGCGCGCTGCCGCCCTTTGGCAACAGTTTCCACGAGGCACTCCACCGAGTCCGCGACGATCTCGGCAACTGCTTTGCCTTCAGTAGCTTCGCTGCCTTCGCGCGGGAGCTGGCAAGCATCGAGACCAACCGGGCACGGTGGATGGACCCGGGGGTGGGGCGGTTTGCGAGCGTGGATCCTTACCAGGGCACCGTGGCTGACCCCGCGACGCTGCACCGCTATCTCTATGCAGCTGCCAGTCCGCTGGATAAGTGCGATCCAAGTGGACTCAACTTCGACCTGCCCAACATGATGGCGAGCCTCGCCGTCGCTGGAAGGGTCGCAGCGTTTGCTCTCAATATCGTTGGAGCCGTCCTCAATACCGTGCACGCGGTGCTCTACGGAAGTTCTGCGATCCGGGCGTTTCGCGAGGGGGATCCTGACAACGGCCTTGGCTACGCCCTCGCCGCGGTGATTACAGGGGGGCTGGCCGCCCTGAACGTGCTTGGAATTAAGTCCTTCCTGGCTAGACCGCCCTCTCTAGGTTTCAGCCTCGTCCAAGTTTCAATGGGCCCGAATGGCGGCAATATCTTCTTGACGTGGGTCGAAGCCAGGAGCCCGGCCGTAGCCCAGTGGGCAGAGAAGGAACTTCTGTCTGCCCTTATCGGAGGGTTGGGCATCACCTACTACGGCACTCCGGCGGACGCGAGGCGGAAGGTCATGCGCGGGCAGGGTCCGAGAGGAGTAAGTCGGATTGACAGGCCGAACCAAACGGGTGATCAGTGGCATGCGCACAATGGCCCGGGAGAGGGATCCGACGCAGTAAACTTGGATGGCAGTGCACGTCACGGTAACAACAGCTGGCTCACTAACGTCATTAGGAAGTTCCTTGCGGAACATGGATGGGACGTCTAGACAGTTGCGGGATAGTGCTGATTACCTTCTTGGAGGCGAAGATTGGAAGGACTCATGTTGTTCCTGAAGCGGCTAGCTGAGCATCGGACGGAGTACTGGCTCGAGAAGTGCCCAGTTGGAGATGCCATTCGAGTTCACACATGGGCCGCCAACGAGCGATGGGAAGTTGATTTCTGGGAGAACGGCGATATCGAGGCAGAGTGTTTCCGCAGCAACCCTCGCGAAAAGCTCACGGGCGAGGTTGTGCTGGACAGCCTTTTCGGTCGCATGGGCAAGGCCTGGGTTGAGGCAGCGCGGGATCTTGAGATCGAATTTGTTCGCCCTTTTGTTCTGATTGGGGAAGGTGGTCGCGAGGTCCGTTGTGCTGGTCTCTTGCCGCAGTTTGGCGGTCCGAAAGGGACGGTGATTGTGTCTCGCGAGGACCCGGACGAGGCCAGCGAACTAGCCGAGGCTCAGGGTTACTACACTTCCGGTCTGAATCCTCGGATCTACGAGTCCTATGATCGAGAGATCTTTGTCGAGACGTTGTCCGACTGGGGTTGGCATGGGTCCGAAGCTCAGCGCCCAACATGGCTGCCTAGGCAGCCCTCTTTTACGGGCCCCCCCTCTTAGGTGCCCCCCCTCTTAGGTGCCACGCGAAAAGCGTGACAGGGGGGCTACGTCGGCCTCGGCGGCGGCTGTGCCGGCCGTAGCGACGACGAAGAAGGCCGCCGGGAGGCGGCCTTCCTGTCGTGAAGGCCTGTTTTCTTGCTTCCGAGTTTCTCCGGCTGGGCCTCGATCGCCCCGCCGGCCGGCGTTTTCGCTCTTCGGGCCGGGCTCCGCCGCGGCCGACCGTGACGACGACCCGAGGGTGATGCTGCGGGCGGGTGGTAGTGAGGGCCGGCCGGTCAGCCGGTAGCCCAGGCGACCCCCCCTTTAGGTGCCTCTTCTTAGGTGCCGCTCTCTTAGGTGCCATGCGAAAAGCGTGACAGCGAGGCGAAATCGGCCTCGGCGACGGCGGTGCAGATGACCGCGAGTCCGAAGAAGGCCGCCAGGAGGCGGCCTTCTTGCCGTGAGGGCCTGTTTTCCTGCTTTTCGCTCGTCGCCAGCCGGACCTCGGCCGCCGCCTGGCTGTCGGTTTCGCGCCTCGGGCCAGACCCCGCCGCGGCCGACCGTGACGACGACCCGAGGGTGATGCTGTGGAGTGGGTATCCGGTGCGCCGTCTGGTCAGCCCGGCGCCCAGGCGACCGGTGGCAGGGGCGGCGGGAAGCAGCCGGGCGGGAAGACCGCCAAGCGATTGCCTGTCTTGAGCTGGTCAGCGGCTCGGCGGTAGAGCTCGATGAAGGCGCGGTAGGCGGCCTTCATGGCGATGCGCATGGCCTTGCTGGCGGCGTGGACGGCGGGGGCTGGCGAACGGTCGGAGTGACTGGGTCGCTGGTGGGGCGACTGGCGCAGGATCCTCTCGGGTCCGAGAACAGCGGCTCCTCGGCGCGCAACCTTGGCCGCCGCGGCGATGTCGTCAACGAGCTCACGGGCCCGTCGTGGCCGCTCCGCTTCGTCGAGGCGAGCCCAGCAGGGGAGCGGGGTGAGCGTGACGACCTCGCGGAACTGATTCTCTCCCGGCAGTAGTTCCTCGTTCTTCTTCCGTGCCTGATACTCGGCGGTGCGATCGGTCCAAACGCCAGCGAGCTCCTTGCCGTCGACGAGGGCAGCGACGGAGTGGACACCTGGCCAGTCGCGCGGGTGGGCGACCAGTCGTTCCTTGGTGCCGTTTTCGAGCAAGTAGCGCAGGCGCTCGACCTGAGCCTCGGGCTCGTCGGAGACGGGTATGGCGCGGTAGCGCCGCCCCCAGACTTTCTCTCGCCAGTCGTAGAGGCGGCCGACTTCCCTCGCGAGCTTGGAGAGGAAGTACTCCATGGTGTCGGCGAGCTGCCTGGCGTCATCGGGGAGGGCTAGCAGGTGAAGGTGATTGCTCAAGGCGGTGATGGCGACGATCTTCAGTCCGAAGTGCCGCTGCGCGCGGCCCAGGGCGCCGATCAGGGCCTCGTCGAACACCGCCGAGGGTCGCAGGAGCAACCGGCCTTGGACGGTGCGACAAGTCACCTCGACGAGCGTCCGGCCGGGTAGGTAGCGAAGCGGTCTGGCCACACCCACACAGACGGAATTGCCGGGCCAAATCGTGCACCGAGATTCTGGCGGCCCCGCCCGCGCCGACGTCGCCGACTCGCCCCGCCGTCGAACGGGTCGTATCTGGACTCGGTTGTGAAGACTCCGACCCC
>CXWL01084197.1_pt1 | contig 70964 bp, 81 predicted proteins | sample 590931 | NCBI WGS metagenome assembly CXWL01 (sample SAMEA3498368, study PRJEB10139) | groundwater metagenome | biome: water well; material: biofilm material | place: Germany | collected 2015-04-27
GTGGATAGAGTATTGGCCTCCGAAGCCAAGGGTCGTGGGTTCGATCCCCGCCAGCCGCACCAGATAACGATTCCATCCGAAGTAAGACGCTATAGGCCGTCCGAACTCTAATAGGGCCAAGGGTCATTTCCCGCAAATTGGCCTAATTGGGCTAATAGTCATCGCTCAAACGTCATGATTGCTATGGCCCGCCGGTGGCCCGCTCTTGGCCTATCGAAAATCCAGGGCCCGCTGAGTCTCTGTCGTTCCGAGCATTGGTCTATTGGCCCATCGGACGCACGGCTTTTGTCGCCACTCAGAACACTACTCGCCCTCGCAGCAGGCTGGTGTANNTTTGTGTTCTCTCAATATGCAGTCCCGTCGAGAGGATGGCGTCGCGTCCATTGACCAGCACTTTTCCGACCAAGCGGCCGTAGCTGTCGTTCTTTTCGCGATCAACCTCTACCCCACTTGGCGCATTGCGGCCCACCCACCAGGATTACCAGGGTAGCGGTGTCGTAAGCCACCCCGATGACGCCCAGATCCGCCACAAAACGGCGCATGCCCATGGTGGCGGTTTCGGCGGACAGGCTCGTCTTGCCGGATCAATCAACGCGCATTCGAGTCCGGGCAGGTTGCGAAGCCCGAGAAGCAGGTCCCGGCGCGCTTCCTCCAAGGTGGCTAGCAGGGGCGGCTCTTGCGCACCGCCGACCAGTCTTGCCAGCACCACCGCCCGTCCGGGCTTGTCGGTCTTCACATAGTTGTCGAAGTAGTTCACCAAGTACACGGTGGTGCCATAGGTCTCGCGCAGCGCGAACTGTTGTTCGTTGAAAGAGAACTCGAGCTTGGACAGTTTTTGCTTCAGGTGGTCGAGTACCAGTTTGGCAAAGTCATCCCGGGTGGGCGGGCGGGCGAAGAGTTTTTCTAGACCAAACCAGTGAGCCTCCTTGAATTTCGGGAAGCTCTACCAGCCGCGCGGGGCCTCATGTCTGTCCGGACTGTACCGGGAGCGTCTTTTGATATCTATTGCTGCCATTAGGTCTCAGATGCAGCATTCGCGCCACATCCTAGAGCACCGTGCTCTGCTTCATGACGAGTCTTGGGCTGGCCAGGCCTTCAGGTCGTCAACGCTGCAAGCCGGGATGCTGCTTCCTTTTTGCCCAGGCCGCGCAAAGCCGCAATTGACGCAAACTGGCTGGCCCGGGGTCGGGTTTTGCCGTTCTCCCACTTGTAGACGGATTGATCGGATACACCGAGTAGAAGAGCGACTTCCGAAGCTGACAGACCCAAAGCGCAGAGGCCCGCGGAAGGCGCAGCTTAAAGTGCGCTTCTCCAATGTCGCCAATGCCCTTGAAGCCGGCGCGATAGGCGGCGTCCGCAGCACGGGGCCAGCGAGCAGCGAGGTTAGCCGTCACTTCCCCAAGTGACGCCACATCACTTTCAGACGCTTCCAGCCACGCGCGGTACACAGTAGCCACATCCTCAGAGCTTCCTAGGGTGCGTTCGATCTCCCGGACAAATCGGACTTCGGCGGCAATGCGTTCAGCAGGGGGCAGATCGTTGGCTTCTTCGAGCGCGACCATATAAGGTTTTTCCATGAAATTTTCCAGGTGATAAGAAGCTGTATAAATATACAGCAACTGCGCCTGCAGTCCTCGGTTTCTTTTGAATCCAGCGGCGCGAGAGAAGCATGGGCGCTGTGGATTTTTACACCTCAAAAAGATGGGTTAGGGAATTCACTTACTTAGATATCTAATCATTTAGACAATAATCCCCCCATAACCACTTCGCCACCACTTCAATTCATGACCGAGGCTTTCCTTCCCGTAATGAATCTAGCAGAGATCCCTGAGGGGCAATCGCGCCGCTGCCAATTTGGTGGAAGCGATGTTGCGCTTTTCCACGTCGAAGGCTGCATCTATGCCACTCAAGACGAATGCACGCATGGTCGCGCCTCGTTGGTGGACGGATATCTGATTGGTGACGAGGTCGAGTGTCCTCTGCACCAAGGCATGTTCAATGTACGCACAGGCGCGGTGACGGCGGCACCCTGTACACATGCGCTACGCACCTATCCAGTTGAGGTCAGGGATGGCGTGATCCACCTTGCTGCACCGCAGATGATGACAAGTTGAGTTTCAGCGTTACTACCCACAAAGGAGACAACATGCAGACTTTCAGGAAGCTGGCCATTGGCCTTATAGCGGTGTGCGGCATCGCTTGCGCGCACGCGCAGACCCCACTAAAGATCGGATTCATCGGGGAATTGTCGGGCCCTCAGGGGGCTCTTGGTCAGGACCAGTACGACGGATTCATGATGGTCGTCGAGCGCAACGGGGGAAAACTCGGCGGAGTGCCGGTCCAAGTGATTAAGGAAGACACACAGCTCAAGCCTGATGTGGCCAACCAAGTGGTCCAACGCCTCATCGAGCGCGACAAAGTGCCAATCATCGCTGGCGTTACTTTCTCGAACATCATGATGGCGATCCATAAGACTGTGACCGATAAGGAAGTTTTCCTGATCGGCTCCAATGCCGGGCCGTCGCCTATTGCCGGGGCTGCCTGTTCGCCCTACCAGTTTGTCGTTTCCTGGCAGGTCGATCAGTTGGCTGAGGTGTTCGGTGTGCACGCGAACGAGAAAGGCTACAAGAAGGTCTACTTGATGGCTCCAAACTATCAAGCGGGTAAAGACTTCCTTTCAGGCTTCAAGCGAACCTTCAAGGGCCAGATTCTTGATGAGGTCTACACGCCCCTGAATCAGCCTGATTTTTCCGCCGAACTAACCCAGCTCGGCGTGGCCAAGCCTGATGCAGTGTTTGTTTTCTATCCTGGTGGTCTTGGGATCAACTTCGTGAAGCAGTACCAGCAAGCTGGACTGCTCAATAAGGTGCCGCTGATGTCTGGTGGCGCTGTGGACGGCACGACACTGCCTGCCTTGAAAGAGTCCGCGCTAGGTGTATTGGGTGCCTTCCCTTGGGGGCCGGATCTGGACAACGCGGCCAACAAGCGCTTCGTCGAAGAATTTGAGCGCAAGCACAACCGCATTCCCGCCGCGTTCGCGGCTCAAGGATATGACTCGGCACTGCTGCTCGACTCTGCTATCCGCAAGGTGAAGGGCAACGTGGCGGACAAGAAGGCATTCATGGCGGCCCTCAAGGCTGGTGAGTTCGAGTCTGTGCGTGGCCCGTTCAAGTTTGGCAACAACAATTTCCCTATCCAGAACTTCAACATACAAGAAGTGGCCAAGGATGCCAAAGGCCGCGTCAGTCTGAAGACCATCGCTACGCCGTTCAAGTCGCAAGCCGACTCGTACCACACGCAGTGTGCGATGAAGTGAGCCTGGCCTGACAACTCGGAACCGCCTCGATGACGACCTCGCTCATACTGACTCAGCTGCTTAACGGCATTCAACTTGGTTCATTGCTGTTCCTTATGTCCGCGGGACTCACCTTGGTGTTCGGGATCATGAACTTCGTGAACCTCATGCATGGCTCGCTTTTCATGATGGGAGCTTACTTCGCAGCCGCCGGCTATCAAATGTCGGGCTCGTTTGCGGTGGCAGCCTTGGCTGCCATTGCAGGGGGGCTGGTGCTTGGCATAGTGGTCGAGCGGTTGGTGGTATCGCGTATGTACCGTCGTGAACACCTAGATCAAGTGCTGGTGACGTTCGGCATGGTGCTTTTTTTCAACGAAGTTGCCCGCATAGTGTGGGGGCCGAGTTCAGTTCACGCGGGCAGTCCTGCGGCGTTTGATGGTTCCATATCCCTAGCGGGCGCCGCTTATCCGACCTATCGGCTACTCATCATCGCAGTTGCTTTCTTGGTGGGTGCGTTGCTGTACGTGCTAATTCACCGAACCCGCATAGGTATGCTGGTACGTGCTGGCGCTAGCAGACCCGATATGGTCAGTGCGTTGGGCGTGAATATTGCGCGCTTGAAATGCTGGCTATTCGCATTCGGTGCGATGCTTGCGGCAATCGGTGGCTTGATGGCAGGGCCGATTACCTCGGTGCAGCCAGGTATGGGTGAGCCGGTCCTAATCATGACGTTGGTAGTGATCGTTACCGGCGGCATTGGCTCAATCCGCGGGGCCTTCTACGGCGCGATGATCATTGGCATTGTGGATACGGTGGGCCGAGCATTCTTGCCCATGCTGCTGCGCGAGATCTTCGAGCGTTCGGTGGCGCAAGCGGCCGGTCCGGCCTTGGCTTCCGTCCTCATCTATCTTTTTATGGCCTGCGTGCTTGCGTTGCGCCCAAATGGGTTATTCCCGGTGCGTCATGGCTGAATCTAAGTTGAACTTTATTCGCAGGCATTGGCTGCCAGCATTGCTAATGCTTGTGCTGGCGCTGCTGCCCTTGGCCGCCAACGCGTTGGGGCAGGGCTACTACATCACCTTCGCCAGCCGTGTCTTGGTGATCGCTATTGCAGCAGTGGGATTGAACCTGGCGTTGGGATACGGGGGTATGGTGAGTTTCGGTCATGCACTCTATGTTGGGCTAGGTGCTTACGTGGTAGCAGTTATGTCGGAGGCTGGAGTGCAGTCGGGGCCGCTACAACTTGTGGTCGCACTTGCTGCTGGCGGAGTGCTCGCGGTTGTGCTGGGCGTGGTCGCGCTGCGCACCAGCGGAATCGCTTTCATCATGATCACGCTCGCCTTTTCGCAGATGTTTCTCTATGTCGTCATTAGCCTCAAGCGCTATGGTGGGGATGATGGTATGGCGTTGGCGTCGCGTAGCGACTTGTTTGGTCTGTCGGTGGAGGGACCGATGCCGTTCTACTACCTCATTCTTGGGTTTCTCGCTGTGGTGCTTACGGGCGTAGCCCTCATTTCGCGATCCAGTTTCGGCTGGATCTTGCGAGGCAGCAAACTCAACGCACGTCGAATGGCGGCTTTAGGCTACCCGGTACTCCGCTACAAGCTCACGGCTTACGTCATTTCAGCGATGGTCTGCATCGCCGCAGGATTTCTGCTTGCAAATCTGTCGCGCTTTGCTTCCCCGTCGTACATGCAGTGGTCGCTTTCCGGGGAACTGATCGTAATGGTCGTTCTGGGCGGAGCCGCCACGGTATTTGGCCCACTCTACGGAGCGATCGTTTTGTTGGTGCTGGAGGAGCTACTCGCCAACGCAGTGCTACCCCTGCCTATGGGGGCTAATTCATTCATCCGCTCCCATTTCATGGGCCTCATAGGCATCTTCATCGTGCTGATGGCAATGGGCACACGGCACGGTATATCCGGCTTGATGTCGCGGAAGGAGGGCGCATGAATGAACTGCTCACCGTTGAAAGGCTAGTGAAAAACTTTAGAGGTGTGCGTGCCTCTGATGGAGTGAATTTCGATGTACGACCTGGAGAAATCCACGCTGTGATCGGCCCCAATGGTGCTGGCAAGACTACCCTTATCAACCAGCTCGCTGGGGAGATCGCACCGGACTCGGGGCGCATTTTGCTCAATGGGCATGACATTACTCGGGAATCGCCGCAGCGCCGCGCAGCATTGGGCATGGCCCGGTCCTATCAAATCACCGCTGTCTTCGATGATCTTGATGTTCTGGAGAACGTCTCAATGGCCGTTTTGGCGGCGCAACGTGGCCACGGCATACGCTTTTTTGACGATGTCGCGCGGAATCTCGCAGTTACCGAGCCGGCACGCCACGCGATCAACATGGTGGGTCTCGCGTCCATGATGACTCGCCGTGCAGGTGACTTGGCGCATGGGGCGCGGCGACAACTCGAACTTGCGATGGTCATGGCGACCAAGCCCCGCATCATGCTGCTAGACGAGCCAATGGCTGGCACAGGTCCTGGCGAATCGCGTGAAATCATCCAACTACTGCAGCGCATTCGTGGCAGCGCCGCGATCGTGTTGATCGAACACGACCTGGAGGCAGTTTTTGCGCTTGCCGACCGAATCAGCGTGCTCGTGTACGGCAAGGTGATAGCCACCGGAAACTGCGACGAGATTCGCGCCGATGAAGCCGTCCGCGCGGCGTACATAGGCGATGAGGAGGGCGTTTTATGAGTCCGTCTCTTGTTAACGCGCGAGAACTTGTTGCGCACTATGGGAGCAGCAAAGTGCTGTTCGGAGCAAGCCTGGATATTCAGCGCGGCGAATTCGTCACGCTACTTGGGCGTAACGGCATGGGCAAGTCCACATTGGTTAAGGTCCTACTCGGAATGCTTCCTCCGACCAGCGGCTCGATTGTTTTCGATGGCGTCCAAATAGCCGGGCGACCGGACTACGAAAATGCACGCCGGGGAATAGGGTTGGTCCCCGAAGGGCGTGGAATTTTCCCTAATCTAACCGTACGGGAAAATTTGCTCGCCACGGAAATCCGCCGCGAATCGCTTGCCAGTCCATGGACGCTCGAGCGCGTGTACGGCATGTTTCCACGTCTTCGGGAACGCGAGACAAATTTGGGCAGCGACCTTTCCGGGGGCGAACAGCAGATGCTGGCCATCGGCCGCGCTCTGATGACCAACCCGAAGCTCTTGATCCTTGACGAGGCCACCGAAGGCTTGGCTCCGCTTGTGCGCCGGGAGATCTGGTTGTGTCTGAAGCAGATCAAAAGCGAAGGCCTGACCATGTTGGTGATTGACAAGAATCTCAAACCACTCTTGCACCTGGCTGATCGCCACTATGTGATCGACAAGGGTAGCGTCGCATGGGCAGGAACCTCTTCGCAACTGCAGGCGGCGCCGGAAATACTGTCCCGCTACCTGAGCATGTAACCGAATGACAAGATAACTGGAGTAACGATGAAAGTAACAATGCAGGACATTCGCGGCGTGGTGGGTATCGTACCCACTCCCGCAACCTCAGATGCAGGCCACTGGAGCGCCACGCAAACTGTCGAGCTGATAGAGACTGAGAAGATGGTTCGCACGGTCGTGGGTGCCGGTGTGGATGTGATCATGACAACAGGTACTTTCGGCGAGTGCGCAACCCTGACGGCCGACGAACTACGTACGTTCGTGCAGACCGTCGTCCGCACCGTCGGTGGCAAGCGACCCGTTTTCGCCGGTGTGACCACGCTGAACACCCGCGACACCATCACACGAGGTCGTGAGTTGGTTGAAATAGGTGCTGACGGGCTGTTCGTAGGTCGCCCTATGTGGCTGGCCATGGATGACAAAGCAATTCTCCGTTTCTACCGCGATGTAGCTGAGGCGCTCCCTGGGGTGCCGCTGGTTGTCTATGACAACCCGTCGGCCTTCAAGGGGAAAATCTCACGTGAGGTTTACCGCGCGTTGGCGGAAATCCCAGAAGTGGTAGCTGCCAAGCACGTAGGTGGGCCATCGCTGGTACCTGACCTGCTTGAAATTGGCCACAAAATCCGGCTGCTCCCCTTGGAAGTGGACTGGTGTTCGCTGGCGCGTGAGTATCCAGAGCAAGCGCAGGCTTGCTGGTCGGGCGGAGTGGCATGTGCCCCGGCGCCCTTGATAGCGCTACGGGATGCGATTCTTGCTGGCGAATGGGACAAGGCCCAAGCGATCAGCGAGAAGGTGACCTGGGCTGTCCAAGCCATGTTCCCAGGCGGTGACATGTCCAAGTTCATGGACTACAGCATCCAATTGGGTCATGTGCGCTTCGAGGAGGCCGGGCTTTTCAAGCCAGGCCCTCCTCGCCCACCCTATTTGGAAGCACCTGAAAGTTATGTGGAAGGCTCGCGTGTCTGCGGTCGCCGGTGGGCGGAATTGCAGCGCGAGTTTGCCCGAACCTGATCACTAGGAGAAAAGCATGAGCACCAATCCCAAGATGCCGGCTAAATCGCTGGCAACGTTTGACAAGGACCTGGCTGAAGTGTCGATTCGCGGCCAGTGGCAATACGACGAGATGCTCGAACGCCTGATCGATGGCCCCAAAACAACGGCGTTGCCAATGCTGTGGAAATGGGACGTGGTCCAACGCAAGCTGATGGAAGCCTGCGACGTCATGGAGGAAAGTTTCACGGCCCGGCGGAATTTATCTTTCATTAATCCCGGACTTGAGCGTGGTGGCACGTCTCACACCATTTTGGCCGGAATGCAGGCGGTTAAACCTGGAGAGGTGGCATGGGCGCACCGCCACCCGATATCGGCGCTGAGGTTCGTGATGGACGGTGATCCCAACCTATTTACTGTTGTCAACGGCGAGATTCTGCCGATGGAAACGCATGACCTGGTGCTGACGCCAGCCTGGACCTGGCACGACCACCATAACGAAGGCAAGAGCTTGGGTGTATGGCTTGATGTGCTGGACGTCCCCTTGATGCTGTCACTCGGCCAAATGGCCTACCAGCCATTGGGAAACACTACGCAGCCAATCCGGGCCGAACGGCATGAATATTCGAGCGAACGCACTGGCATCGTCCGCCCGATCTGGGAAAAACCCGTTGGCGGCGCATTGCCCCGCCGTTATCCTTGGGCCGACGTCAAGCGGCAACTGGATTTGTTTTGTGAGGGTGGGCCAGCCAGTCCCTATGACGACGTCATTCTTGAGTATGTGGATCCGACGACGGGCGGCTCGACCTTGCCCACCCTTCGCTGCTGCGTACAGCGGCTGCGCGCCGGCTTTGTCGGCCAGCAGCACCGCCGAACCGCCAGCACGGTTTACTACGTCATCGAAGGGGAGGGCAGTACGCGTATCGGCGACACCGAACTTCACTGGGGCCCACGCGACGTTTTTGTAGTGCCGACATGGATGTGGCATGAGCATCGGTCGCTTGGCCAAGGCGCGACGCTCTTCAGTGTCAGCGACGCGCCCGTGATGGAGGCCGCGCAGCTTTATCGCGAGGAGCCCGAGTCGCAGGTTGGGCGTCATCCTTCTCCGCCACCGCCCCTGCACGGTCATGTTAAGTCGGGCGCTGCACCGTTCGCCGGACGCAAGGAGTAAACCATGAGTGATCAATTGATGCAGCAGCGTGTGGTGGACTTGTACACCCGGTACGCAGAAACCCTCTGTGATCTCGATATTGCACAGTGGCCCGAATATTTCACTGACGATTGTCTTTACCGGATCGTGTCGCGTCCCAACCATGACCGGGGCCAGCGCATTGGGCCCATGTTTGCGGAAAATAAAGGTGCTTTGAAGGACCGGGTAGCAGCAATTCAGGGGACGCTTGTTTATTCCGCTCGCAGCCTGACGCACATCTTGAGTGGCGTGCGCGTGGTTGACGGCGACGAAGCCGCTTTGCGAACGCGAAGCATGTTGGCTGTGTATCAGACGCTGGTGGACGGCACAACTCATTTGCAACTTGTGGGCCGCACGTTTGACGTTGTCGACGCACGTGAGGCTGAATTGAAATTCCGTGAACGGGTAGTGGTATTTGATACCGAACTGCTCGCCGGCGCACTGGTCTATCCCGTTTAAAGGACTGAATATGAATCAACCATGCCCCCACGTCAACGCAGGCTCCGCAGATGTAGCCGCAACCGAAATGCGGCCAATCAAGATTTGGCCGCGTGAGGACAGTTCTCGAATCCCGCTCTGGGTCTATACCGACCAGGACAATTACCGGCGCGAGCTGGAACTCGTTTTCTACGGTCCGCACTGGCACATGGTCGGCCTGGAAAGCGAGATTCCCAATCCAGGCGATTTCAAGCGCGCCACTATCGGCGAACGGACGGTAATCGTTACCCGTGCTGAAGACGGACAACTCAGCGTATTGCTCAATAGCTGCGCACACCGCGGGGTGGAGGTCTGCCAGGCTGCCTATGGAACCCAAAAGGAGATCATGTGTCCATATCACCAGTGGACGTACGACCTCAAGGGGAATCTCATGGGTGTGCCGTTCAAACGTGGCGTCAAGGGAAAGGGAGGATTTCCGGCCGACTTCGATACGAAGCAGCACGGGCTTCGCACCCTGAAGGTCGAGAGCATCAACGGCTGCATTTTCGCCACTTTTGATCACGAAGCTCTCCCTCTGCGCGAGTACTTGGGCGAAGGCAATTACGAATACTTCACTCGCATCTTCAATGGCCGGAAGACTAAGGTTCTGGGCCACCAGCGGCAGCGGATCAAGGGCAACTGGAAACTCTACATGGAGAACATCAAGGATCCATACCACGCCTCCCTGCTGCACGTTTTCCTGATCAGCTTCGGCCTGTACCGCATTGACCAAAAGGGCATCACTGTCACCGATGAGCGAACCCTGGCCCACAACGTATTCGCGTCGATCCGTAATACGGCAGGTGAGACCAGCGGTACCGAAGACATGAAATCGTACCGCAAGGATCTCAAGCTTAACGACATGAATCTGGTATCCGCCTCCAAGGAATTCGATGACGATGTCACGATCCAGATTCAGACGGTGTTTCCCGATCTGGTGCTTCAGCAGCAGGGCAACAGCTTACAGATGCGTTATGTCATTCCGCGTGGGCCTGATGAGTTCGAGTTGCAGTGGACCTATTTTGGGTACGAAGACGATAGCGAGGAGACTACGTTGCGCAGGCTGCGCCAAGCCAACCTTACCGGCCCGTCTGGCTTCGTATCAATCGACGACACCGAGGTTTTAGAGTATTCCGGCGCAGGCATCCGTCCAAACCCCTCGCACATAGCGGTGGTGGAATTGGGTGGACGCGAAGGCGCGGCGCCGGACGACGGCAACATGGTCACTGAAGGTCCAATCCGCGGCTTCTACGAGTATTACCGTCGTGTGATGTACGGGCAGGTGCGGAGTCCGCAGTGACCGGAAGACGGAAGTTAGACACTGTTAACCCTCTGTTGGAGGGCGGCCAGTTGCCAGAACTCGGCGAGAGCTTGGGCTTTCTCATCTGCGATACCGCCCGCTATGTCAAGCGGGTCTTGTACGCCCGGCTAGCGCCCTATGGCATTCCAGGCAGTTGCTGGTTCGTGCTGCGCGCGCTGTGGCAGCAAGATGGAGTATCACAGCGAGAGCTCAGTGCAACGTTGGGCATGGCGGAGCCAGCGCTGATGATGACGCTTCGTACGCTGGAGAAACTGGGCCTGGTTGCGAGAGTGAGAGACACCGCCGACAAGCGCCGCATGTTCGTCAACCTGACCGCTCACGCGCACGGGCTTAAAGATGAACTTTTGGATGTCGCGAGCGAGGTCAACCGGTCTATGCACGCCGCGATGTCGGAACCACAGCGGCAGGCCATGATGCTGGGCCTCGCATCGGTGCACAAACAACTGGCTGGGGCCTGTGTGGACGTTGCTTCTCCCGCTGTTGAGCTGGCTGTCAACGATGCTTCAACAGGCACAGTGGCCACAGTACGGCCCCGCCCCGCGCTCCTCCGTAGCTCACTGATCCGAACCAGAGCGGCGACCTCAAACAACACGAAGGTAAATTGACCCTATGGAAACAACTTTTTCCAGCACGGTTTCGGCGAACATTGCATCCGTTTTGCCGCGTCACCGTCAGCTATATGCTGGCGGAAAATGGATTGAGCCTCGTGGCGGCTACCGGGACACGTGGAACCCTGCCACCGGCGAGTCGCTTGGCCCATGTGCGGAGGCCGATGCATCCGACGTGCAGGCTATTGTCGAAATGGCGCAAGCAGGGTTTGAGGCCTGGCGCCAAGTCAAGCCACTGGAGCGCGCTGCGATGCTGCGCGAGATAGCGCAGGTGCTACGGGAAAACGCGGGTGAACTGGCTTTAATCGATGCTGCAAATTGCGGCAATCCTGTCAAGGAAATGGCAGGTGATGCACTTGCTGCCGCCGCTCAGGTGGAGTATTTTGCCGGACTCGTCACAGAGATAAAGGGCGAAACCATGCCCATGGGCGACGGCGTCGTGAACCTGACAGTGCGCGAGCCCCTCGGTGTCTGCGCGCGCATCGTTGCCTATAACCATCCCCTAATGTTTGTCGCGGGCAAGCTGGCGCCAGTAATCGCGGCGGGAAACTCGGCGGTGATGAAAGCCCCTCAGCAGGCGCCTTTGTCGACTTACCGCTTGATGGAGTTGATCGATGGAATTCTTCCCCCTGGCGTGCTGAATATTGTCACCGGCGGTGCGACTGCAGGACAAGCCCTCGTGGAGCATCCTTTGGTACAGCACGTCGCCCTTATTGGAAGCGTGGCCACTGGCCGAACCATCGCGCGCACCGCTGCGGAACAATTAAAGAAGATTTCGCTGGAACTGGGCGGAAAAAACGCCTGCATTGTGTTTCCTGATGCCAATATTGACGCGGCGATCCGCGGTGCTGTAGCTGGCATGAACTTTGGGTGGTGCGGTCAGTCCTGCGGTTCAACGTCCCGGTTGTTCGTGCATGAATCCGTGTACGAGCGTGTTGTCGAGGGCGTGCTTGCTCAGGTTCAGCACTTCCAGCCAGGCATGCCCACCGAGATGTCGACCACGATGGGCTCGCTTGTTTCCAGGGACCAGTTTGACAAGGTACTGCGCTACATCGATGTCGCTCACGCGGATGGCGCGCGCTTACTGCACGGCGGAAAGCGTTCGGACAATCCCGCGTTGGCTAATGGTTTTTTCGTGGAGCCAACCATTTTCGATAAGGTCACTCAGGACATGCGCATCGCGCGTGAGGAGGTCTTTGGCCCTATTTTGTCAATCTTGAAATGGAGCGACACACAAGACATGTTGTCGCAGGTTAATTCGGTGGAATATGGGCTGACCTGTTCGATCTGGACCGGCAATCTCGCCAATGCTCACCTCGCCGCAGCACAGGTGCAGGCGGGTTACGTCTGGATAAACAACGCCAGCAGGCATTTCATCGGTGCGCCGTTCGGCGGCTACAAGCTTTCCGGCATCGGCCGGGAGGAATCGCTGGAAGAGTTGTTGCATTACACCCAGCTCAAGAACATCAACATCACGCTGGCGCCTTGAGTGCAAATCGCATTTCCCGGGCGAAATGGCGCGTCAAACTTAGATATCTAATCAAATACAAAAGGATCCAAACATGCTCACGATGCAAGAAAACGATTTGCTGTGCCGCGTAGAAGGGGATGCGCCCATGGGCCAACTGATGCGCCAGCACTGGACACCGGTGTGTTTGCGAGAGGAGGTCTCCGAGCCCGATGGCCCGCCCGTACACGCGCGCGTCTTCGGGGAGGACCTGGTAGTGTTCCGCGACAGTGAAGGCAGTGTTGGTGTCATGGAAGAGTTCTGCCCTCACAGACGCGCATCGTTGGTCCTCGGCCGCAACGAAGAGGGTGGGTTGCGTTGTCTCTATCACGGTTGGAAGATGGACGTGAAGGGGAACGTGCTCGAGATGGCATCAGAACCGTGTGCCAGTGGTATGGCTGACCGGGTGAAACACAAGGCCTATCCTGTGTACGAATGGGCCGGTCTGGTGTGGGCCTGGTTTGGGCCAGCCGAATCGGTACCTGAGTTCCGCCCGCCCGCTTGGGCGCCGACGGAGGACGTGCGGGTCAGCATCGCCAAGGCAATCCTGCCCTGTAACTGGGCCCAGGTGCTCGAAGGAGCAATTGATTCGGCTCACAGCTCCAGCCTGCATTCATCAGACATGGTGCCAGCTCGAGTCGAGAGCGCTCAGGCAACAGACAAGACCTGGCTGCGGCCTTCAACAGACAAAGCGCCGCGCATGCAGGTGCAGCGAACCGGATATGGCTTCCGCTATGCGGCATTGCGCCGCCCGATTACAAACTCGGCCACGCACGACTACATACGCTCTACAGTGTTCGTTGCGCCGGCGACGGCCCTGATTCCGCCAAACAACCTGTACAACGTGGCGAACATCAACGTACCCCGAGACGACATCTCCACCGCGTTTTACTTCATCGCGTGGGGGCACCCGGCACAAACGCCCGAAACCGACACGTGGCGTAAATTCCTGCGCCAGCAAGTGGGCGTTGACCTGGATCGTTTGTACAAGCCCCTGCGCACTCGCGAGAACATGTTCCTGCAGGACCGCCAGGCCATGAAGGCAGGTAACTTCACCGGCATCACCGGTTTCCCGAATCAGGATGTTGCCATGTGGGTCACGATGGGTCCAATCGCCGACCGCACGCGAGATCGTCTTGGCGCCAGTGATCTGGCGGTGGTTGAGTTCCGCAAGCAAATGCTGGATGCGGTGGGCGTATTTCAAGGTGGCGGCCTTGCGATCGGTACTGGTGCCGAAGCTGTGTCTCCTCAGGTGTGCGCTTTCCAGGCCATCGTGCCCAAAACCATTGACTGGCGCACCTACGACGCTCAGCATGTTTGGCAGGGACAGCAGGCGGTAGGCGATACCGCCTACCAAGTTAAAGCCTGAAGGAGACTTGATGACCAAACTTCAACTTTCCGTCGCTATGGGCGACTATGACCGTACACGCGCCCTATACGATGGCAGGGTGCAAATCGATGGCGTGGATCCCGTTTTCATGCTGTTGAATCCAGAAGAGATGTTCTTCCGCGCCATGCGCAGCCAAGACTTCGACATCGCAGAACTGTCCTTCTCCAGCTATCTGGTCAAACACTCGCGGGGCGAATCGCCGTACATCGCGGTTCCTGTTTTCCTGTCCCGGGCGTTCCGCCACACCTCCATCTATGTGCGTCGCGATCGCATCAAAACACCGGAAGACCTGAAAGGATGCCGCATTGGGGTGCCCGAGTACCAGCTTACCGCCATCGTCTGGGCCCGAGCGCTCCTGGAAGACGAGTACGGGATCAAGCCCTCCGACGTGACTTGGGTTCGTGGCGGCATCGACACCCCGGGACGGCCTGAAAAAATCAAGCTTGAACTTCCCGCGAATGTACGCCTCGAAAGTGCGCCCGAAGGGAAAACCATCACGGAGTTGCTTGATGAAGGTGAAATTGACGCGTTCATCGCGCCTCGTCCGCCAGGCGTGCAGGCGCTGCGCAATCCAAATGTGGGTTGGCTTTTCGATGATCCCACCGCCGTAGCCAAAGATTTCTACCGCCGCAAACGCGTGTTTCCAATCATGCATGTGGTGGGAATTCGCAATGCGCTAGCACAGCAGCATCCTTGGCTACCTGGCGCGGTAGTGAAGGCGTTTACGCAGTCGAAGGCTGCGGCGCTGGAAGCATTGGGCGACACCTCGGCTACCAAAGTGACTTTGCCTTTTGTCGAGGAGCAGTTGCACGCTGCGCGTGCGCTAATGGGCCAGGATTATTGGTCCTATGGTGTTGCCCAAAACCAGCCAACGCTGGAAACATTCCTGCGCTATCACCACTCCCAAGGCCTGTCGCCTCGGCAGGTGCCCCTGAGCGAGGTTTTCCATCCGGCTACGTACGAGAGTTACAGCATTTGATTGCGCCATGAACGACAACACTGAACCCGCATTGATGCTACGAATTGAGCGCGCAGCTCTGGTCGCTGATGGCATACGCAGTTTCGACCTGGTCTCGCCGCCCGGACAGTTATTGCCTGCATTTACTCCCGGTGCCCATATCCGTGTGCGCACACCCGCCGGTGGAGTGCGCAAATATTCGTTGTGCAATCATCCCGACGAGCGCAATCGCTATGTGATTGCGGTCAAACGTGACGCCTCTGGACGGGGTGGCTCGATCAGCATGGTTGACAGTGCGGCGGAGGGGGACGTAGTCGCGGTGTCTGAACCGGAGAACGCTTTCAGGATGTCCCGTGGCGCGCGCAGTTATCTGTTCATTGCAGGCGGCATTGGCATCACACCCATTCTGTCCATGATCCGGTCACTGCAGGGATTGGATGCCAAATGGCAATTGGTTTACCTCACCCGATCACGTGCGATGACCCCTTTCGTTGAGGAACTCAAGGAGCTGGGAACAGGCAACCAGATCCGGATTCACCACGACGAAGGTGATCCGGGACGTGTTTTGGATCTCTGGCCATGGCTCGAGAAGCCGCAGACCGAACAGCATGTCTACTGCTGCGGTCCGCGCCCACTGATGGACGCGGTCAAAGACATGAGCGGGCACTGGAATGCCGGCCGGGTCCATTTTGAAAGTTTCACCGACGGATCGGTCGCGCGAAAGAACGACCATCCGTTCACCGTTCATCTNNCGGGGCGCAGGTGTGAAGGTTGCTGCCTCTTGCGAAAGTGGCACCTGCGGTACGTGTCGCACGCGGTTGCTCTCTGGTCAGGCGGACCATCGGGATATGGTGTTGATGCCCGAGGAGCAGACATCGCAGATCATGGTATGCGTCTCGCGCGCCCAAGGCGGCGAATTGACGCTAGACCTGTGAGAAAAACGCCTATCCGAATAGGCGTCATCGGGCTGGGCCGTGCGTTCAGTTTGATGCTTCCAACATTCTTCTACGATCCACGCGTGAAAATCGTGGCGGGGTTCGACACGCGTGAAGAGCCTCTGGGTCAGCTGGCTTCCGATTTTGGAGCCGCTACGCATCGCGATGTCGAAGCGCTTTGTAGCGACCCCGAGGTTGAAGTCGTGTACGTGGCTAGTCCGCACCAGTTCCATGCGCAGCACGTAGAGTTGGCGGCTCGACATGGCAAGCACGTGCTGCTCGAAAAGCCTATGGCATTGACGCTTGCCCAGTGCGACGCAATGATCGCCGCTTGCGAACGCGCGAATGTGCAGCTAATCGTTGGCCACTGCCACAGTTTCGACGCACCCTACAAATTGGTCCGCGATCTAGTGGACAGTGGCGAGTGCGGCGCGGTCCGCATGATCCATGCCCTGAACTACACAGACTTTCTCTACCGTCCGCGACGCCCTGAGGAGTTAAACACGCAGGAGGGTGGCGGCGTTGTGTTTAGCCAGGCGGCGCATCAGCTTGACATCGTGCGCATGTTGGCCGGCAGCCCGGTCATACGCGTGCGCGCTGCAACGGGCTGCTGGGATGAAGCGCGCCCTACTGAAGGCGCTTATGCCGCCATGGTGTGGTTTGCCAATGGCTGCTTTGCATCCGTGACGTACAGTGGATATGCGCATTTCGATTCTGACGAGTGGTGCGACTGGACCTCGGAGATGGGGCGCGCGAAACCTCCCGAGCGACATTCTCAGGCCAGACAGCGGTTGGCGCAGATCGGCACTGCGGCAGATGAAGCGGAGCTGAAGGCGGCAACGACCTATGGTGGGCCCAAGTATCTTGACGTGCGGGCCGAGACGCCACCGCGGGCATACCAGCACTTCGGGCCGGTGATCGTAAGCTGCGAGCGTGCGGATATTCGGCCGGTGCCCGATGGTGTATGGATTCATTCGGACCGTGAGCGACGAAAAATCATCCTGCCACCATCTGCCGTCCCTCGTGCTGAGGTCATTGACGAGCTGTACGGCGCTTTGCGCCATGACATAACACCGCAACATAGCGGAATTTGGGCGCGAGGTACGCTCGCTGCATGCTTGGCACTGCTGCAATCCAGTACTTCGCAGGCAGACGTCCTACTTTAGATCCTATGCAAGAATATCCATCATGAGTGCAAAAAGGGAACGACCTGAAGGCGAAATGACGGATCGCGTCCTGCGACATTGGCACGAAGCTGTCCCGAATGATCGGATGGCACATTTGATAAAGGACGCAACGCGCTGCTTCCTGCGCGCTCTGCAGATCAGGCTAGCCCGTCACAATGTGCAGCTCGGGCACTGGACTTTTCTGCGAATTTTGTGGTTGCGCGATGGTTTGACCAAGAGGGAGTTAAGCATTGAAGCCGGTCTCATGGAGCCCACTACTTTCGTAGCACTGAGAGCTATGGAGTCGCTTGGCTATGTCACGCTAGAGCGCAGAGGAGAGAACCGAAAAAACATCTATGTTTTCCTGACGCCTTTGGGTCGAAATCTCAATGGAATTTTGGTCCCGCTGGCCGAGGAGGTCAACGCAATTGCCTTGAGGGACGTGCCAGCGTCCGATGTCGCAGCGACACGAAGATGCCTTCTGAGTGCGATCGAAAATTTATCGCGTGACGAGATGCTCCCAATTGGGGATAAGAATGTTACTGGAGCGGATGTTCTGTTTAGGGAGTGAAGTCATAAATCGCGAGTGCCTTCTACCCCATTGAGACACCAATAGCTATTTCTTTTGCTGCGGTGCAACTCTCGAGCAGCGCCTTCAATGCCTCAAGTTGACGACTTCGATATAGACTTATTCCGCTTCTCGAAGCGCCGTGAATGCTTCGCTAAAGTCGTGCATTTTGTACGTGCCGTTGTATGAGTTGCTGGCTATCGACAATATGTACTTATCGATAGTTAGCGGCAAGTGCCGTGGCGCGTAGTTGGTCTGCAATCCCATTTCAGCAGATGCCTACCCGACTTAGCGCAAGAATGTCTCTACCGAAAACATTCGGGTTTATTTTGCTGCGAGTGCATTCTTACCGGTGCCGGCGGTGGCCTTCGCTGTCTTGGTCTTGCCAGAGGTAGACTTCACCCCCGATTTCAACGGCGTGACTTTCGCCATGGGGGCCTTCTTGGTGGCAGGCGATCTCTTGGTGCGATTCTTTGCCAGCACTGGTGTCCGTGTGCGCATCGTGAGATCGATGCCGATCACCTTGATCTCCTCAACACGTGGGTGTGCGTTGGCGACCAACACCCAATGGCCCTGCAGAGCGTCCACCAGCTCGTCAAACTGGACCCACTTGCCGCCAGGCAGCTGCCAACGCTTCTGCACGCCTCGCCAAACAAGTAAATAAATCCCGCGACTGGATGCTTCGTCGCGGAGATAGTCGCCAGCGAGCTGCCTTTCCAGACGTTCGAATAGTTTCGGACCTGACCAGTTGTCTGCGATCTTCAACTCCGTCGGTACAGGCCCATTGAATCCAGTGCTAGTCCACCAAAGGTCGGGTCGCTTAGCATCTGGCAATTCCAACTCTTGGGGGATTAGGTACCGGCTACGTGATCGGTCGTTGCACCACACACCAATCCAGTTCCGGAGCACTGTTTCGGGCACCGCATTGCGAACCACCGCCGCGATGCTTTCGTTGCCATCCTCCAACTCAAGCTTGAGGTCCAGCAGCCTTAGCACGGCCAGATCGAACAACTCACGGTGGTTGGCAGGAGTGCGCTCGTATTCCCTATCGAAGTCGCTGACCTGTTCGGCAGTCCAAACGGTTCGTTCGCTGTCGGCCTCAGCCTTGGATCTGGCTCGCAACGCGAACCAGGGCCGCACGCTGGGCTCCGGATGACGTTCCGCGATGGCCCTGAGTGCCAAATACGAATCACGGCCGGGGATCTCGCTCAGGATGGAAACCAAACGCTCCCGCGCGTCCTGCGCATTGTCACGCAGGCCTGGTGAGTACACGCCCTTATTGGCACGGTCGACGTCTTCCCGATACCGGACATGCTCATGAACAAGGATGTAGAGCCGCCTCAAAACCGCCGGAGTGCGGAATGCCGGCCGCACGCGCGACGACATGTGTCGACCGCCAAGTAGATGCGTCACAAAGCCCATGGCGAACAAGGTGCGCTTCTCGGCATCTCCTAAGCCGGCCAAATAAGCTTCCACGGCATCGATGGCCGGGTCAGGGTCAACACCCGTCCAGATAGCAGCCCACAGCGCCAGTTGATTCGGATCACCAACCGCAGCCAGTTTTTCGGCAGCTAGCGCGGCGACCGTGGCATCGGGTAGCTTGGACGCCAAGACGATGTCCACCATGTGCTCCAACCGCTGGATACTCTTGGGCGGATGTGTCCGCAACAACTTTACGATGTCCGGGGCGATCGTGTCCCACAGCCAGTCACCAACGCGGCTCAGGTCGGCAAGGAGATATTGGATGATGTTGTCCGCCTGGTCGACCTCCAACTCGTAGATGATCTCCGCGAGTGCCATGGACCTGACCACCTCGGGATGCGCGTTCGACAGCGCGGGGAACCAATGCGGAAATCCGTTCAGCTCCTTCATCGCGTATCTGAAGGCCACTGCAGCCTCAGCTCGATTAAGACCCCAGAACAGCCCGGGGTTCTCTGTAGCTTCGATAGTTAGGCCGGCTAAACCAAAGAGATCGGCGAGTGGCGTGGAGTTCAGCGGCGCTCCCTCAGACGCAAGCTTGGGCGCGTACCGCCGCCAGAAGCGAACGATGCCATCCCGAAAGGCGAGCGTTGTCTTGGTGCCGAATTCGCGTTCAAGCCCGCGCCAATCTGCATTTGTCCATCGGGAGCCCTTGTTCTCATCCAGCGCCCGCATACGGTCGAATAGATAGTACTGAGACTGTGAGACCGCCGACGGGCTCTTGAATCCCGGGTCACGCAGGGTGTCCAATTGCGCCTCAAGCTTTGTGGGCGCCTCGAGCCGCGCCTTCTCTGCCCGCGCGCTCTGAGCTTTCGCCTTGCGGCTCCAGCGTGCATTCTCGCGCTCCATTTGCTTCCATGCCGCGTCTTTTCTGGGCGGCTTCATCAGCCCGGCCAAGCGAGCTTTGAGCGGTCCGTCAGCACTAACGGAGCTTTTTAGCTGTGCGGCGCGCTGAGGCTGACGATCCGTCTGCTGGTAAAGCCTGAAAGCTAACGTCAATGCAACCTCCCGGTCGTCGGGCAGCGGGCGCGCGAGGATTGCCTGAACGGCGTCATCGAAGTCATTGCCGTCGAACGATACATAGGTCCCCACGACTAAGGCCATCCATGCGTCAACGACCCGTTCGCCCTTCTTAGACTTGCTTTTGCGTACTCGCTCTACGACATGCCAGAACAAGGCCCACTTGAGCGTGGGCCAATTCTGGACGAGTTCAGCCAGACCCAGCTTCTTCATATCAAAGACGCTCACGCTATAGGGCTCGTCACGCTGCAGCGCGTGGAGCACCGCGAGCGAACTTCGCTTCAAAGCGGCGGTATGACGTGCGTTGATCAAGCGGCGAACGGCCACGCCTACACACTGGCGAAGCCATTGATATCGCTGCGATATCTCGCAGTACATACGCTCAATCACGGGTGGTTTGACCAGCAGCGTATGCAGCCGATCGATGGCGCTGGCAACCAAAGCGACGTCTGCACGCTCGAAGAACGAGGCCATTTCTTCGGACAGCCCGGTGCCTTCGTACTGGTTGTGCTTTGCCAGCCGCGGAATGCAGCCCAGCAACCAGTTCAAGGTCTGCTGGTCTGGTTGAGCGACATGGCTGACCAGTTCCGCCATGCACTTGCGGTTTAGCTCGCCCTCCCTAGCGAAGGCCTCGCGAACCGCTGCCATATCATCTGGCGCCCCTACCTCTGCGATGGCCCGAAAAGCAGCGATTCGAGAGGCATAACCAGCGACCGGAGAGCGCGCCACGTCAATCACTTCCGGCCGCGCACCACTCAGACGACCTTGCCAAACCATGCGCATGAGAAAAAAGACAATGTCTTCGTTGGCCGCGTACTTCTTGACCACCCTTCGCAGGGTGTCGGTAAGGTCGGACGCTGCGAACCGCTGAATGGCGGAGAAATCAGCCATCGACCGCCTCGACGCGCCACTAGCAAGCTGATCGCAGACCTGCTCAAGCATCTCGCGGCGCACGTCCGCCGGCAACTGTACCGGGTCGCCGCCTTCAAATACGATTTCCGGCGCGATGCTACGCACCTTAGCCAAGATGCGGTTGTCAGCCATGGCGAGCCATGGCAGTAAGGGCCGCATCGATGGCACGACGACGTCAAGGCCGTACTGCGTCCTGAAGAAAAGCTCCTCAACCTTGCGACGCGACACCTCGTGGCTGAGGAGCTTAAAGAACCACTGCGCGGCCAAGTATTCTTTCACCGAACGGTGGTGAAAGCGGACAGTGCTGTAAATGTCCGGCTCAAAAAGAGGCCGCTGCAGAAGCGTGCTGACATCTGCGGGAGACCAGCCCATCAGCAAGTCCCGAAGATCCAGGCCTTGCGTGCCCTTGTTGCCATCGGGCACACTTATATTCTGGACATTTGTCAGCACAAGGGCGGCAGCGATGATTTGGGCGCCCTCCAGCGCCTTGTCCTTGGTCAAGGGATGCGCTTCTGCGCGTTCCTGCCTAGTTTCTTGGAGCCGGCGCTTGACGCTGTTCCTCATTAGCTCGAGCCGCGAGCCGATGCAATTGTTGTCTAGCCAGTACTCGGTTAGCTCTATGAGGTCTTGAGGCCGGGCAGTGAAAGACCATGCGTCGGCTCGCTCAATACCGTCGAGGAATGCTTGCGTGTCGATGATGCCTTTCGCAATGGCAAACAGCTTAATCTGATCGGGAGAGAGATCCTGAAGAGTGAAAATCTTGAAATGAGATTTTGTGGGAGCTCCTGTCGCGGTCGTTTGCCCACCCTTCGCATCCTCTGATCCGGCCGTTCGCTCGTCGGCGATGGGAAATAGTCCGTTGCAAAAGTCTAAGTCGCTCTTTGGACGCCAAGCAGCAGTTCGCCCCGTGACAAGCAAGTGAGTTCGCTGCTTTGCCTGTGCGAGCCGCGCGCTGACCTTGCGCATGGCTGCTTCAAAGTCGAGCGGTGAGCGCAGCCGCGACTCGTCGATGGAGTCGAGCAATAGCCAGCCAGGATCGGGCGACGCTAGCCAAGCCTGAAAGCCCTGCAGGTCGCCCACCTCGAAGGCTGAGTCGAAATCATTGGCCACATGTTCAAGGCGAAGGAAGAATGCTGGCTTGCCCTCCGAGCGTAGCTGGAGGGCCGCTTCGCGTATTTCCTCAGTCTTCCCCGTACCACCTTCCGAGAGGATGACTACTCGGAGATCGTCAAGGAGTTCAGGCAGTGTCAGAGTGGCGTGGCCTGGGAACAGCGACCGTGCGTCGTCATCCTGCTCCTTCAGTAGCAGCTCTCGGAAGGTACGGCCCAATTCGATGTGCATGGGCATAAGGATACCGGAGGGATTGCACCTTGAAGCTGCGCCCATAAATCTTTGGCTCAGGTGGTATCGATGCTTGGCTCGGGGCGTGCCTATCGACCGCATGCCATTCAAGATTTCAGTTGCAGCGCTTTGAAGACGTAGGCCATCTGCACCTAGCGTGCACCTTGCTCCATGGCTCATGGCGAGCGTGCGCAATGACCTCGCGGGTAGCTTAAACCATACTTTCAAGCGGGTCCGGTTTGTCACCCTGAGATGAAACGACCATATCGCAACTTTTGGAGTACGGGCAAAATGACGTATGGCGAAGCGACCTGTCACTGGAAAGTGCATTCACTGTCTAAAGGATTGCGTTGAGCGCAATTGGGACCATGTCTTTCCAATCGGGTGGTATCCGGACACTACGCCACACAACATCGACAAGTGGAAAGCGCCAAGTTGCGTGCCATGCAACTCCGCTCTGGGGCTTATAGAGAGCCGATTCATTTCCTTGATTGCATTGACCCTTGACCCCAAGATCAGGGAGACCTCCGGCATTCCGCAGAAAGTGCTCCGGTCGCTGAAGCCTGAATTTGCGCGAAACGAGGTTGACGCGCTGGCACGAACGGCTGCTGCCAAGCGTGTTACAGGGAGCATTTATCGTGGAAAATTTGAAGTGGAAAACGTTTATCCGACCGCTGGCTCCGAAGCAGCCCGCGCTGGCAGAAACCCAATCCCCTTTTTAATCCCCGTTGAACTTTTTGAGAAAGTCACGGAAAAAATTGTCCGGGGAATCATGTACGTGCAGGCGGGGCGGTTCATCGAGCCACCGCTTCGCATTCAGTTTTTTCCGGACGGTCCTCATATGCCACACAGTGAGTTTTTCCAGGTTATTAGGAATCATGGGAAGACGCTGGAACGCCATCCCGGAATCCAAATCAACCATGTGATAGCACCTGAAGATGGCGTTAGTGGGCTTTTTGAGATTATCTTTTGGGGTGGGCAGATCAAAACGTATGCTTCGGTTGGATCGGATTGAAGGACTCTCCCAAAGGCGGCCACCTCAACCAGGTTGGCCAGAAACTTAGCCCTAGCAGGAAGGTCTCCATTTGTGCTGGGAGCTTTACAGCTTGCTCAAGTTGTGCCAATATTCATCCAGGCTTTTGGCAGAAGCCTTCCATCCGCGTAGAAAAGTCCTAGACCTGCCTTAAATCACCTGTCAAACCCAGTGTGAATTCTTTGGGGTTGTCGGTTCGATAGCGGATGGCGAGTCAAAGACCCCATGGAGAATCCCATGCTTGGTCAAATCAAAGTTCTTCCAATTCTGGAAGAAATTAAACGAAACGCCCGGATCATTAAAAAGACTCATGGCGTACCGCATTTTGAGGCTTTAAATCGAGCCGCGGTCCTTAGTAAATTCGAAAACTATCGCCACGCGCGAAATTCCGTAACAACTGGTGATTCAACAACCAAACCTCTCGCGCCTGCCCCACAATTCATCATCAGAATTTCGCAATTCTGGGCAGACGGAGAGCAGCGCGGAAAAGAGACCCTGGAAGTTGCCCTGAGTCGTCCGCTCTTACAGATCACCAAACCGCAACGGTTAAGACTGATTCGAGGACTGGCCAGATCCCGAGAAATCAGTGACGGCGTCTATGAAAGCGAATATGTCACGCACGGGCAAGTGCATGCACAGGGGGTGCTCTACAGTGCATCAAGAGCCCTGACTTTTATGGATGTAACAGGGTTGCAGCCCTCCACCGGGTGGCAGAAAGCCTATCCCAAAGGGCAAACAAAAATTCCAGGCGAAGACCATGTGAAGATTTGGTTTGACCCAAAGACCTTGAGGTACGTCATCTGCGATGAGCCATATCAACGCGAATTCAATAATGAGCTTAGCCAACGCCAGGCATGGCTTGAAACGTTCGGCTACGCCATGGCAACTCCAGAGTGGTTAAGAACTTACAACCCGTACATGGATGAATCCAACGGGTCGAGACTGCATCTCGTTAGTCATGCAACTAAGGGCGTCGACGTCAAGCTTTTAGCCTCAGCACTGAATACATTACCTGCGCCGGTCGGACACGGGCGCTGGTCTGGCGTTTCCGGGCCAAGCTACTGGTAAAAACCTCAAAAGGACAAGCATCTTCCAGATGGCTAACAAGCGGCAGTCAGAGGGACACGACGGAGAAGAGGCTTGTTACGCCTGCACTAAAAAGGCTACATCTCGCGAACACGTGCCCCCTAAAAATCTCTTCCCTGAGGCAAAAGATTTTCCGGGCGAACATTTCCGTCGGGACTTAATCACGGTGCCATCGTGCGACGAACACAACCTAGCAAAGTCGGCGGACGATGAGTTTTTGATGGTTTGCCTTGCGGGTATGGTGGGCAATAACTCTGTGGGGTACCGTCACAACATGGGCAAGGTAGATCGCGCGGTGCGGCGAAACGCAGGAAGCCTGTTGCGCAAAATATTCACCAAACCTCAGCACCGATACCGTCTGGAATTAGAAAAGAACAAATTCATTGACGTCCTCTGGGGCACGCCAGATGTAGCTCGACTGTATCGCTGCTTTGAAGGCATTCTTAGGGGCTTGCTCTGCCACGACTTCGGGCGACCATTTAATGGTGAAGTCCGAGTTCACTTGGCGTTTTTGCATCTCGAAGCCGGCAATGGCCGAACTATGAACGAGTTTCTGAAAAAACGACTTGAACTCGATTTGATTGAGCGGCCAAAACTGGGGGCCAATCCCGAAGTTTTTTACTATCAGCGCTCCGAACCCGATGCTCTTGGCCTGTTTGCGTACCGCATGCGGTTTTATGGCCGGATTGAAGTCATGGCAGGCATCCTTCCCGCAACGTCAACCCCGCCGGGAAATCTCATTCAAAGCTTGATTGCTGGAGGGGTTAAAACCGTGATCACCCTAGGACCAGAAGAGTTTGAGTTCAACTAAGCATGCCCACGTGGAGATAGCTTGGTACGGTGAGGTGAGCATCTTGATTGAAATGCGAAACCTCAATGTGTCGATAGCAAATTACTGGCGCTTGCCCAGCACATATCGTCCGGCACGTTCACTACCACGTGAAATTCATGGGGCCTATTTAGGACAACAGATCAGATTCTGCCTGGCATTGTTCCTTGTGCCAGGTCTTCCAAGCTAGCAACTCGCGGCCATAAGTCTGTCTGCACACAGTTCTAGGTCGGATCAACTCAATGTCACTCGTATCTTGCGAAAATACATAACGATCTGCGTGTTCGACAATCATTTTCCTGATGAGTAACGCGAGTCCCTTATCCAGCGTTGTTCCCCTAGGCCAAGAACGTCTGCCTATGCATGTGAAGAGAAGATATTGCGGGCTTAAGGGTATGAATATGTCGCCATTTCGTACTCCCCAACCACCACCAAAATCATACTGATTGATATTGTGGAAATTGAGGCGAACTAGGGGGTTATCAGTCGTTGGCCACGAGACCCCCTCAGGGGCTTTCAGTATTGTCCAGCGGTAGGGAGGCAATCGATTTATTGTGCTGGTTAACAAATGCCTCACATTCCAAAGCCACAGCCTGCGGCCCACAGTAGCTTGCGCTTTTAGCGTCGCTTCGCCTGCTGAGTGTTCTATTGTGACCTTCAGTGGAAAGAGATTGGCACGATCTGGAGCCGCCTTTGGCAATCGTGCCCCCGCTAGAGCCCCCGCTTCAAGTTTTGCTACGGATTCCGTAATCGTTTCGTCCAATAGAATTTGCAGAGAACCCCGTTGCTTAGTAAGAAATTCCCTCAGCCTCGCAGGAGTGCGGACGTCTTGAGAAAGCGCGAAGCGCGTCAAATGCCTCCAATGCTCAGGAGACATCCTCTGCTCATTGATAGCACGATGAATGGCTTCTTCTGCCGGACTTTCAAATTCCCTGTTAAGCCAACACTCAAATTCATCCGTTTCCCCTTGGCCTGCGACATAGGTGTAGAGGTGTTGATGAAACGCTATGCCCCTAGTCGAGTGACTCTTCCACACGGGTACTTTGTCATCAGGAACCAGCAGCCGATATGTAGGTATCTTCCCGTTCTGCGCCCACTGCTTCAGATAAAGCTGAGGAACATAGTGATTGTCAATGTGCAGTTGCTTCATCTCTATGTCACGAATTAGATGAATAACCTACGGGACTAAGCAAACTGCTTGACCACGCCCGTCATTGCGAGTCTATATTTCAGCATGCGCAGGCTGACGCCGAAGGTTACTGCCGCCTCTGACAAGTCCATGTTTCGATACTTTATGCGAAGCAAAGCTTCGCGTGGCAGAAGTAGGCAGCCGGATAACCAATCGGCTTCATCTTCTTGCAGTTTGTCGTAGTTGGCGATCAATAAAACGCCTTCTTCAGATACGTCAATGGACTGGGTTCCATGTCCCCGTATTCGATGGGCGAGTTCGTGCGCAAGGTCGCTAGCTTGGCGGCCGGGCGAATGAGAGGAATTCAGAATGGCAGCCACTTTGTCCCCTACGACTAGAGTGACTGCGGACCAACAGCTTGGTGTTTTCCCGTCGTTTCGCAACAATACTTTGAGCGACTCTTCGCTTAAACCCGGGATCTGCTCAGGTGTTAAGACCTTTATATTGAGATGCTCCGCGAGCCTGAAGGGATCCATGGGATCGGCTGGTTGTAATCCAAGTTCGCGCCGTTTTTCCGCCGCGTACTTCTCACACCAGGTTTTAAAGCCACGTTCAAACATGGTCCTGCCCTAAAGCTCTTCTTCCATAAGAGCTTTCTGAGCAAGAAGAATCATCTCGCTTAATGCCTTGGCGCTGTCTTTTGAGATTGCAGCACCTTTTTTGAAGTGGACCTGGGCTCGATGCTCAGTTGGCGAGGTTGACTGGAGGCCTAGATAGATCGCTGGATCATCGCCTAACCAACGGCAGATTTTCCCAAACGTCTCCAAATCAGGGACTTTGGCATTTTCTACGCGTGAAAGGGTCGCTGGGCTTACGCCCACTTCCTGCGCAGCCTCTCGGATTCCCATACCGGCACGGCGGAGCTTTATTCGCTCGGCCAAGCCTTCGATGTCCGGATTTATGGTCAATTGTTTCTCCAATAAGACAAAACGTTTGACAAGTAAGACAACTCAGGTTAAAACTGTCTTACTTGTGAGACGTAGTGTCTCCTGAGTTGTTGTGGAAGTCAATACCTTCCTCCACCAACCAAGACGGAAAGGGCCAAAAAATGGCTGATTGCGAAATACGTTGTATTACCAAGTCTGTGTCTACTGGCTCGTTTGAGCACATCACGCATGTTGGCAACCCTGCGGGAGGCTGGCGTTGGACCGTCGAGGAAACTATTGCCAGCATTGACGCCAAGTCAAACACTTTCTATGTCAAGGACGCCACAAGCGGGAGAAGGGCTGATGTAGGCGTAGTGCGACCAGACCATCGAAAGCCCTATCTCAGGACATACGCTGACGGTATATGGAACGACAACTTGCTGGCACTTCCGTCATGCTGAGCGAACCCCAAAAGAGTAGCTTGTTGACTTGGCCAGTCAACGGGAGGTTGGCCCGCATTTCCCGGCCCAAAATTTCTGGTATTGGGCGACATGAGGGGGTTCTACTGCCATCAGGCGTCGTTGCACATACAACACCCGAGCACGGGCCGCATCTCTGCTCTCTTCATGATTTTTCTCGAACACTTCCCGTGGTCGTCGAAAAAGAGCTGCCCCCGATGCAACATCAGTCCGCAATCGACTCTGTGCGGGAGCTGCTATCAATCAAAGAGCCGTACCACTTGGTAAGTAGCAACTGCGAAATCTTCGCTCGCAAGGCATTACTGGAAAAGGCCGAAAGTCCCCAGGCTTTGGGTTGGACAGTCCTAGTTTTAATTGCAGGATTTTGGTATTTGAGCACTCAATAATTCAAGTATTCATTCGTTATCAAAAGGAAGAACCATGTCTAAGAACACTAAACAAACGTCTGGTCGTGTCGCTAGCCTTGCCTCTGAAACATTGCGGAGCGGAAACACGTCGAATGTTGCCAAATCATTGGCCGCCTCGGCTCTCGCGCAACGCGGCATTGCGAAGCAAACTGGTTCTGTGACGGAGGATCTTGCTGCCAAAGTTCTCGCAAGTTCGAAGTATGCGGAAGACACTAAAGTTCTTGCGGCGTCTGTCTTGTCTCAGTCCAACAAGGAGCGGTAAGCATGAGCATCAATCTCAACCACATACGACTTTTCTTCAACTTGTATTTTGGCCCACTTCTGCTCGTCGTCGTCGGTTTATTCGCGATGAATGCGGGGACGAAAATGCAATCAGTAGCGATGTTCGCCTCGTTGGCTCCCTTCCTGGGTTGGGCGGGCCTTGGAGCTTTCGCCGTTGCGGCAGTTTGGTCTGGGTGGAGTGCGTGGGTGCTGTGGCAAGCTTCCAGAGGAGTGGGCGAGCTATGCCATTGCTGTGGGATGCCCACCCGCTATATCTCCCCCGGAAAATACAGCCCTCACTACAGATGCATGGCATGCGGCGTCAACCGTCGAGCCTAACCAGCCAAGAAGGCCGTCAACTTTCAAAGCTGGGATGAGGTCGCAGAATCCTAGCAAGAAACCGATTTGAGCCAGCTATCGATAATCGAACATTGTCGATGGTCAGCTCAGCTACAGCTACAGCTACAGCTACAGCTACAGCTACAGCTACAGCTACAGCTACAGCTACAGCTACAGCTACAGCTACAGCGGCGAAGGTGGGCTCTGTCGAGATCGAACACCTTCGGAAGCTAGAGACTGAGCGTTTGCATGGTAGTCGCCAAGAATCGAAGTCACGATTGCAAGCTACCAGCGTAGAGAAACTCTAGACCGCTTTGCCAACATTTTCAAGTCGTATCGGAGTGGCCGCACGTTTCCATCGGTTATGCTGTTAGGCCACTCATTTGATTTACCCAATGCAAGGAAGTAATGTCTGATTTCTTCGATTTCTTGTATGACGACGAAGCTCGCACTCCCATCAAAAAAGTGAGAGATGCGATGTCGAAAGCTGTTGGCTCTGTAAGCGGGGCGGCAAACGAAGCGCTCGATTCGCCAACGGGAAAGTGGACTACGGGCGCTGCGAAGGTGGGTCTTGTAGCAGGCGCTGCTGTTGGAGCTTTTGTCATTGTGCTCGGACTTGCCAACGGCATTGTCAGCGCACTGACGGGTAGAAAATAATGCTAGGGATTGGATAAGAAAACGCCTTAAGCGGCTTAGTAGAACATTCGTACCGCCATACTTGCCGCGCGCCGGGCGTAAAGCAGAAACTACTTCGCCCGCTCTGACGCCTTCTTAACCGGCTCGTGACCTGTTCCTGTCTTTGCTTCTGCATCGTCGCGCGCTAAATCTACTTTTTGGAATTTTGCCTGGCGGCCGCTTTTTCCATTTCCGCAGGTAACGACTTTATTACCACCCAGCCCAGTTTGGCACTGAATACACCAAGGTTGGCGATCCCCTTGCCAACCAACTTTGATGTCGCTATTACTTTGTCTCCAGCGTTGCCCCAGACGTACTCGTCTTTAGTGTCCTTTAGCTCACGCTTCAAGTCGAAGTAAAGGCTGCTCTTGAAGACAGAGTCAGCCTCCGTATCTGTCGCACTTGATTTATCCTCTGCTTCATTCATATGTGCACTTTCAGCTTTTCTTCTCGACTTTTTTCAGGATGAATTCATAACCAGGCTTAAGTGCTTTTGCCTGACTTTCGGCCGCGTCGATTGCCGTGCGTTCACTTTCACAGGTAATAGTCTTTGAACTTACCGCAGATGCATTTCCTTTGCGCATCTCATAGTGGACAACATAACTCGCCATATTGATCTCCAAAACATACAAACTGATCGATCCTCCGCGGTCAGGTCGGATGCGCCCGCGAAGACGTTAGTAAATGTATCGTGCCGATGCGCACTGTGCAACACTCTTTTATGTCCGTTGGCCATGAACGCTGGACAAAACCTCCCATTGTTGTGAGGGTTCGGGGGGTGCATATTTAAGAGATATAGTCCTATGCGGCAGCATTCATGCTGGTCCCGAGCTTGGCACAGACGTTGACATGCAAACCCTCTGTATGCCTCCTCCAATCAGATGAGGGCTCTCCGTCAAACGTAGCTTGAGGAAAGCAGTGACATACAGGCCATCAACGCGTCAAGTGGCAACCGACTTAAGCCGGCTGACCGCCTCTTTCTTGCCCATTTCGCGCAACGCCGCAATCGAAGCAAACTGGCTGGCCCTTGGTCGCGTCTTGCCGTTTTCCCACTTGTAAACAGACTGATCTGAAACCCCGAGAAGGAGGCCCACCTCCGCTGCGGACAGCCCCAGCCTTTTTCTCTGCGCCTGTAAGCCGCTCGCACTAAAACGAAACCCGCTGACCGGCTGATCGGTCGCGGTGCTTGGAGCTTTCTTGACGATACCTTTGCTCAAACGGCCAACAAGCTGTTCAAGTGCTGCAATACGACGTTTCAGCGCTGCAATGTCCGAGCGGTAATGCGCTGACGCCTTCTTCAACTGCTGAGTGTCAGCCCGCGTTTCCTTGCGGGCAACGCGCGCGATTTCTTCTTTCAAGACGCTGGCGATATTGGGCATAGCTTCGTTCTTGTCGTTAAGAAGCTACGATCATAAATCCCTAACGCTGCTTGAATGCGTGAGCGTCCAGATGAACTGAACCAAGTCGCGTTAACCTCGGCCTCGCCACCAGGCGAAGTGCTTTCCCGAGCTACTCCTTCTGGCACGCCACAGGGATAAGCCACAGCGTTGCAGCTTCCGCAGGGGGCAGTGCCCGAAGGTGGGAGTCTCGCCAAAGCTCCATCGCGACTTCTTCCAGTTGCGCAGACTCCACCGTCTGCCAGTGCTCGTGTAACCGCTCGGCGCACTGGGTAACCCATTGGGTAGGAGAGAGCTGATCCATGGTATTTATGATACTGTACATAAATACAGTTGTCCAGTAGGATGACTGCTCCAAAAGACCAGACAGAGACGAGTCATGCAAACCTCAAACACCTCGCCTGCCCGTGTGCCGACGTTGCCATTTACGCTGCCGCCCGGTATCCGCCGAAACCCTCCGTGGCCATTTCCCGCTGCCCAAGGACGCCCGGTGGACGACATATGGGCCAATGCAAAAAAAGTCATCGCGACGACGGCGCGAGCCTTCCTGGCACAAAAGCCTTTATGACGGCCTGCGCTCAACAGCAACTTTCGCCGGCTTTCCCTCGCAGAGTGTGGCGTGGCCTGCTCGCGGTGGTCTTGACGCTCGGAATATCCTTAGGTGTGGCGGCGGACGTCATACAGGGAAAGGTCGTAGCCGTGACCGACGGGGATACCGTCAAGGTACTGGATGCCAACAAGGTCGAGCATGCGGTACGCCTCTCGGGTATTGATGCGCCGGAGAAAAAAATGCCCTTCGGCCAGCGCTCCAAGCAAAGCCTGTCCGACCTCGTTTACGAAAGGTGGGTAGAGGTGGAAGGAGAGAAGAACGACCGCTACGGCCGCTTGGTGGGGAAGGTATCGGTGAATGGGCGCGACGCCAATCTAGCCCAGATTCAAGCAGGCATGGCTTGGCACTACAAGGAGTACCAGCGCGAACAGCCCGTGCCTGACCGGCGGATGTATGCCGAAGCCGAAAGCAAGGCAGCTATGGCCAAGGAAGGCCTCTGGGCTGATCCCAACCCTGTTTCGCCCTGGGACTGGCGCAAGGCGCGCCGTCGTAAGGACTAACTGCACTCAGCGGATCAGTTTAGGCGCAAGCACTGCATCGAATTCGAGCGCAGATCCGCTTGGATACCTTATGGTCAGGCGCCAACGGCGTCCTTCACACATTTCTTGCTGAAGCTCGACTTGGCGGCACCAGCGAGTTTCTTCTCCTGACTGGCAATCTCGCATTTGGCCGCAGCATCCTTCTCGCACTTCTTCAGGAACGAGTTCTTCGCAGCGCCGGCGAGCTTCTTTTCTGTTGCGTTGGCCGCGCACGTGGCATCTTGGGCAAACGTGGAACCTGCGAACGCAAGGCCGATGACCAGGCAAACTTTCTTGAGCATGATTTCTCCTGTGTTGGGAACATGATTGAGCTGGGGCCCCGAAACCGCTGGCTCGGTTCAATCTTAGAGTATTCCCTGCAGTATTACTGGAAAATCCAAGGTGGCTTGTGCATCTGGTCTAGCCGGCTAACACCTACTCCAATTGAAGGAGGCGTTTGGTGGGGGTTCGTGCGACGATGGGAGCAAGAGGCGCAAAATTATGAAGATGCTATGTCCACTTGGGCTGCTGTTGTTCAGTGGCTTTGCGTTGGCCCACTCTGGCGGAACTGATGCACAGGGTTGTCACACCAATCGCAAAACTGGCGAGTATCACTGCCACGGTGCCAAAGCATCTAGTGCGGCTGCGACTCCACAGCGGAACGCGTTGCCAGTGTTTCCCCAACGGGGCGAACCGATATGCCATGTCGGGCCTCGCGGTGGGACCTACACAATTACCAAAAGCGGGCGAAAGAACTACAGTGGCTGCTGAATTCGGTTCGAGACCGCTCACTACATATGATCATCACTATTGATATTGACAAGGAAGCGCCTGGCATCTACGTGGCAAGGTCCCAAATTGGAACTACGGAGATCGGCGAAGTCCAGACATATGGTCGCATTGAAGATGCGATAAGAGGCGAAGCAATTCGCGCCACAGGTTTTGCCGACTTCGTGGAGTTCACCTATGGCGGGATGTCCACTGGAACTTATGTAACCGAAGGCGTTGCAGCAAAGGCTGCGGATTTGGCGGATAGGCTGATAGATCTCATCGCGGAAATGCATCGAGTAGAGGAGTCTCGGCGCTGAATACACAGAGTCGGTCATGCGCGCTTCTTACCGAAAGCAGTCATTTACTGGCTATCGACAATATGTAGTTATCGATAGCTAGCAGCACTCAGTGCAGTAGCAGCGTGCTAGTATGAGAACCCCTCGACGATGCACGCCGATACAGGCGTCTATGCCGTGCTCCATGGCTCTGTTGCATCACACTCAGCCTAAACCCCTACCGGCTGAACAGTGACTATCGAATTAGTTCCAAAGTTTGCTGCGCTCCGACTGGAGCGTTGGGCAACGTCGAGATCGGAATCTTGCGAACTGTAGCTATATCCGCAACCACTCGGGTAATGTGGTGCGTCGTGTTCACCTGGCGCCAAGTCGTTGCATTGCCGGCCTTCGGTGAGTTGTTGCGGGCCACATCGTAGATGTATGCATCTGCATTGGAAAATGTCGCGCCGGAGAACTCCCCGCTGTCCACGATGCGCTCAAAGACATCCTTCATGACCTCGTAGTCAGAGCCCTCGCCATTTCCCCGCGTCACGAGCCAGTCCGATGCGGTGGTGTAACGGCAATGTCGGATCGCCTGCGCGCGACCCGCCTTGAAGTCGATCTTGGCATTGTCCGCCGCAAAATCCCCGAACACCATCTGTTGTGCCGTTGACGGGTCGAACTTGACGGCTTCCGTCCAGGCGTGCCACTCGTTGCGGGGTTGGATAAAAGTTAGCCCAGGCTTGGCCGGATTCTTTTCTGGATAGTGCGTACCCCGGAAGACGATCATTTGCCACCGGCCTAGACCTTGCAGTTGCTCCAGTGCGCCGCGAATGATGGGGGCAACAAATGAGGGCTCAGAAAGGTCCGCATCCGTGAAGTCGGCAATGACAGCGCACTCCGAGGGTCTTAAGCTCAAGCCCGCCAGTACCGCCTGGACCCGAGTTCCCACATTGGGATCAGTCATGTCGCCCGACAGGATAGACAAGCCGAACTTCAAGCCATCGCCGCGTGAAATCGCAGCCTTGAAGGCAGCGACGTCCATCGTCTCCAGTGTGACCAAGCTGGCGACGGGGATGGCGATCACGCTCAGATTGCGCGCGCGGCTGAAAAGTGCAGGGAGCCAGTTCACCGCATTCTCCGTGCCGTACTCCTTGAAAAGCACCCGAGGATCCACGAAGGCGGGCCGATGAACCCAGTACTTTGCCAGCACGCCGCCCACATCGGGAATGGACTTGCCTCCGGCAAAGAGCGATTCCTGGCTTGAGCTGCTGCGCTCTTTAGCAGGCGGCACGATCAGATTGGGGATGATGCAATCGGCGACATCGCTGCGCAACCAGGACAGTCCTTCCATCTCTCCCATCTTCATGCGAAGTGTTGACATGTAGATAAACCGCTTGCGACTATTCATCTTTAACCTCAGGTAGGAAAAGTTTGCGGACTGTACCCCGACCGATCTTGTCCGAAAAGATCGTGTAGTTTTTACGCTCGAAGCGGATTCGGCCAAAAATGATGGCGGGCGCAATACTCAGTTGCGTAGCCAGATTTTCAATCGGCGCGGACGTCTTGGCAATTCGCGCGGGCGTGCGCGACCATAGTTCCGCGGGCACCAGCAGGTCCGACGCGAACTTGTTGGCCTCCTGCTCGAACTCATCTACTTCCGCGTGTTCGACATCGTCAAAAAATCCGGATGCTAGACCAGTCTTGTAATGCAGGATGACGTGAGCGACCTCATGCATTAACGTGAACCAGAAGTTGTCTAGTGCATCGCGCCGTAAAGTCAATCCGATGACCGGAATGCTTTCGACCAGAAAAGCTGCGCCATCGACTTCCATGCCTGGAATGTTTCTCTCGATGATGAGCACAATCCCATGCTCTTTTAGCAGTGTCTGTGCTTGCAACGGCCCTTCCGCGTTCGCACTAAGCTTGGCCAACTTCCTCAGCCAAGACACATCCAATGGCCGATATGAGAGTTGCTCAGTGTCAATGATGCGCTCTGCACGACGAGTAACCTGCGCTTTCCAGGAAAGTAGTACCCAATCTTCTGAATGATCCTTGACGTTAATGCCAGTTCTCAGTAACGAGGGTGTTCCATATCTTGTGACGTGTTCCGACACATAACGAATTAGTCGCTTGCTACGATCCTCTTGATCCGAATCTTGCTCCTCGAACCAGCTATGAGTTCGGGCATGCTTCAGCACTTTTTGGACCTCAGCCTGGCTTAAATCCGGAGGTGGCAGCCACTTGGCCACGTGGGACGGCTGGAACTGAGCAGAGAACTCGACAGAAAGAGCGCGGGCCACTTTCATGAAGTTTCCGAGACTAATGCTGCGATACCGCTCTGATTCCCAACGCTGAATTGACTGCTCCTGCCTGCCTAGCTTCCTTGCTAAATCCTTCTGCTTCCAGTTTTGAGCAAGCCGAGCAACGATCAAGAGGTCGCCCAGATCGTTGCCTACCTGTTCTTGCATTAGCGCCGTATTGCCTTCTTGAGCAAGACGGAAGGCTTCGAGCTTCTCGGTCAGTTCGCGTTTTTCGGTGGTTAGCGAACGGCGAATGCCTTCGATAGCTAGTTCGGGCAAGCCTTCGATGATGGACTTAAGCGTTTGATCAGACGACAAAGCCAAGGAAATCTTATCGATCTCGGCTTCGAGATCGCGAGCCTGACGGTCAGTGGAGACAAGTGGAATGGAGGACACCAAGGCATTTTACACAACAAATGTGTTGTGTCAAGAGCGTGCGCTGTTCACTTGGATTTTTGTGACTTCAACCCAGTAAACCGATTCTTTAAAGTGTCATGACGCGGTCGAGGATAACCAGTGCCTCGCGGTGGTTGCGATAACTACTGTTGCCAGAGCGCGGATGGCACTGTTTCAGATGGGCCGATTCAGCCTATCGCGCATGAAAAAATTCTTAACTCACTTAGTCTGCTGGCGCATGTTTAGGCCACTCGCCGCGCGTCTTAAGTGTGAAACTTGGATACCGCGTCGATTTCCATCTGTCCAGTTCTTGACCGCAAACATAACAGCTAGCGGAATCGATGTCTTTCATAGGCACTTGACGGTAGAGAACCTCATAGACCGACCCACACTGAGTGCAAATTTTGTCTGGACCCTTTTCTGATCCCCATGTTTTCATATTTTTCGCTCCTAGTTGCTAATAGTTAAAGGATACCGATACGCTGCCTGGCCTTCGGATGCGTTTGAGAATCTTTGGAACAACTTCGAGGATCCAAAAGTGGAAAAGTAGCGGTTGGAGCGAGGTGCAACTCGTCGCGTCTCGATTCTCCAGTCGAATTGCCACAGGCTGAGACGGGAAACTGAGCCAGTTCGTCGCTATTTGCGGAAAAGAGCACCAAAATTGTAGAGGCGCCCCAGAACCCGAATAAGGCGCAGGGCGCTGGATACTGGTGGCTGAGGCGAACAAGCCACCGACACGAGGATGCTCTCCCCTCTGCACGCGCCGCGACGGAAGACCCGCCGAGTCGGATGTGAATGTTGCAAGCTATCTAGCTTCGGTTCCTTCAACGAACTCAAACAAGTCGCCCACGCTGACCTCAAAGTATCGGCACAGGGCGTCAATTGCTTCCAGATCCACCCTGGTCGCAGTCTCCTGATACAGCAGCGTAATTGTGTTTCGATGCAACCCCGTATCGCGTGCCACATCGCTGATCTTGAGCTTTCGCTCCCCCATCAACTTTGATAGATGACACTTAATCAAGTCATTCTCCGTAAAAATATATCACTCAAGACGATAAAAACACCTTGACGGCGACATTTAAGGCTCCATAATGACATTCAAGATGACAAAAAAGCATTTGAGGTGCGATTTTGTTGTCTTGATTGTCCCATTTATTCGAAGGAGCCTCAAATGTCAGTAATCACCTATCTCACGACCGACGAGCTTTCGTCGCGAATCAAATACGACAGTCGGACTATCCGTGAGCGTCTGAAAGACAGTGTACTTTTGGAGGGGCGTCATTACATCCGTCCCTTTGGCGGTCGCAAGACCCTCTACATCTGGGAGCACATCGAGAACGACATGGGTCAAGTCTCTGCCAGCGGTCCAGTGTCGATCCCTATGGCCAACGGAGGTGTGCTTCATGGGTAGTATTCGTCGACTCGAAAGCCAAGGAACTCTGTTCATGGACTTTCGATGTGCGGGGCAGCGTCTGCGCGAGTACACGATGCTTCCGGATACTGTCTCCAACCGCAAGCGCCTGCAAAAAGCCTTGGACCGTATTGAAACCGACATCGCCCTCGGCACTTTTGACTACGAGAAAACTTTCGGCAAGTCCTTGCCGCGCCCAGAACCTGAGCCAAAGGACGGCTCGGCAGACAGCACCGTCAGGTCAGATGGACTTCCGGTGTTCTCCCGCAACGGCACACCGCTTTTCGGGGAATTTGCCCAACGGTGGTTCACGGAAGTGGAGGTGAGCTGGCGCCGCAGCTACCGCATCACCCAGCGCGGCGTGCTCGACAAATACCTGTTGCCATTCTTCGGCAATAAGGAGGTAGGCCACATCACCAAAGCAGACATCCTGGAATTTCGGGCAACACTCGCCAAAGTAACCACCCGAAAATCCGAGAACACCCTGTCCAACCGACGCGTCAATGCGGTGATGAAACCGCTGCGCCAGATCCTCAATGAAGCCGCCGACCGGTTTGAGTTTAATTCCGCTTTCAGGAATATTAAACCCCTCAAAATCAAACGAAGTGATGTCCAGCCCTTCACGCTGGATGAGGTGCAGCAGATCCTCAACACGGTTAGGGCCGACTACCGCAACTATTTTACCTGCCGGTTTTTCACAGGAATGCGGACCGGGGAGGTGCATGGCCTGAAGTGGAAGTACATCGACTTCGAGCGTCGGCTGATCCTGGTGCGCGAATCCATCGTCCTTAAAGAGGAAGACGAACTCAAGACCGATGGCAGCGTGCGCGATATCCAGATGAGCCAGCTGGTCTACGACGCGCTCAAGTCGCAATATCAGACGGCAGGGGAGTTTTCAGAATACGTTTTTTGCAACCAGGCTGGGCAACCGGTGGACAACCAGAACTTCCTCAATCGGGTCTGGAATCCGCTGCTGCGTCATCTGGGGCTGGCACACCGCAGGGCCTATCAAATGCGCCATACCGCGGCCACCCTGTGGCTGGCGTCCGGCGAAGCGCCGGAGTGGATCGCTCGCCAGCTGGGCCACACCAGCACCGAGATGCTATTCCGGGTCTACAGCCGTTATGTGCCCAACTTGACGCGCCAGGATGGCTCGGCCATGGAGCGGCTGCTGGCCAGCCGCATGTCGACGGGCGCCAATGTCCGGGCAGACAACCCGCCTGCGCCGGTCAAGGAAGCGGCACCGCAGCCGCGACCCAAGCTGCGTGGAATCACTGGAGGCCGTGCCACCGGTCCGAAATCGGGACGCAGCAATGTGCTTCCGGATTACTTCGGTGACGCAGAGCCCCAGCCACCGCCCGCCTGGTGCAGGGCTTCAGTCAATCGCACCGGCTCGCCCCTCCGCTTGACCTAAGCCCTCCCTCAGCCACCGCCAACCCCATCGACTCCGCCGCAAGCCTGTGCGGCGGTCCGGGGGAAGGCTTGCCCAAAATTTACGCAAACCGCATTTACCAAAAGGAAATCAACATGACGACATCCAAACGTAATACTTCCGCGCCCCGCAAAACGCCGGCGACCGAGCAACCCAACTTGGCCCGAATTCACGACCTTACAAACTTTGCGGCCGTCAGCATCCCGCCCGAGCTCAGGCAGATCCTCGGTGAGAAGGAATATGAGCGCCACATCCAGAAGATCGAAAACCACGAAATAGTGATGATCATCCGCGTCCCCAACCACGTGGTTTACCTGCGCTCAAGACTGATGACGGTGCCTTTGGACGGGCAAAAGGAAGTTCAAGTGCCTGATCGCAACGTGAGCAAAGCCAACTCCACGGGCAAGGCCGCTGTTGCACCTGCCTCGAAGTCAGGCCCCAAGAGGCCAACAAAGTTGGCACCCAAGACCCGAGGCCAGGCATAAACCGCAGCCGCTCCCCACCAACGGCAACTCCGCTCAGCCCACATCACGAAAGCCTCTCATGCACAAGCCCACTCCCAGCCGTAGCCTTCACACCCCCCAACATCACAACCACCAGGTCGGCCCCGTCCCAGGAGCTCGGGCTCGGCTACCGGGCCTGCCGTCTCTGAGCCAGATGCTTGACCCCACGCGTCCCCTCTACGACGAGCCCATGCCCGAGGCGTTTGTGAAGAAATTCCTGGGTAACCAGGCCGTAGTGGAGGCTTACTTTCATCCCAAGGTCATCACCGGCTTGACCAGCATCAGCGATCCCGCGCGTCCTCCGGCCCTGCCCAGCCTGACCACGGTGATCCCCATGGCTGAGGCCATGCGGGCCGCCAATCGGGCGGCAGCGCTGGCGCTGATCAAGCCGCATGAACGGGCCCTGGTCCACTTGGCCACCATGGTCTATCCCTGCGGGTTGTTCTTCTGCGAGTTGGACGACCAGCACACATCTCCGATGGGACGCACCTTCCACGAAGTCGCCCTGATGCGCAGCATGCTGTTGGAGCAACCTATGAAGGTCCTCAAGGGCCTGGACATAGGTATGGGCAACACGATGGCGGCGGTCCTGGGTCACGCCTACAGTGCAGAAGACGTTGACCAAGAGCAGGTATCACGCCTGGCGACGGCGGTCCATTTAGCCAACACCCGGATCACAGCGCTGTGGGCACCATCGCAGCCTTCAACACCCGGCCCCCGGAAAAGAGCTTGAGCGACCACGGCAAACCGAGTGATTTGCTCTTGGTATGCGCTTCCCACGCCCTTGAACTTCGAAGCGCTTATGCGAATGCGACGCTTCGATCGCCTTCACCCGCCGTCATGACCCATTGAGAGGAATACCCCATGTCAGAAAGCAAGCCTCCAATCCTCCCGAAAACCCCAAGCGCCCCCACGGACGAAGACAACGCAAGCGACCCGTTGGAACAGGTCCTTATGCTTTTCTTCTCCTTGTTGGGGGGGGCACCTTTCATCCTGACCCTGTTATGGGCCGGCGGGTATTGGCGGCAGTCCGAAGTGATCTCCAGCTCGCCCATCGGCCATTTCATCCGCATGAGCGGGCCTGGCGGATTTCCGGGCGGGGTGGTGATCGAGACCGACACTGGCTCCTACCCTTTACTAAAGCCACCCGTCATCAGCAGGGGAACGGCACTGGTGCTTGAGCTGCGAGGTAACGGCCAGCGCTTCGTCTGCGATCTGACCCGCACGCTTTGCATCAAAACCACCCTTGATGAATTTAAGCAGTCGGCTCAGCCATTGAACTCAGCCACGCCATAGAACGGAATATAGCCATGACCCAGAGCACATCCCTGTTTCATTCCCAGCGGGCCCTCAAAAAAGAGCCAATTCGCCAAATCCGCCTGCGTGAGCCGTCCCAGCCCGTAGGTGTCTGGTTGCCTCGAAAGCCAGGACGCCCGGCCAGTGGCGGTGTCAGGCGCCAGGCAACCTCCACTCAGCCCTGCTACGTTTATCTCTTTGTACACGCGAGCGAAAATCGCTTCAAGATTGGAAAAAGCCAATCACCGGTTGACCGTTTGGCACACCTGCCCGAGGCTGGTCAGATTGACTGGATGCAATCGCTTCGGGTGGTGCTGCCCGATCGCTTTCGCGCGGGCCAGGTCGAATCGCTGCTGCACAAGGGCCTGGCGGCATACAGCCTGCAGTTGACATGGATGAATGCGTCGGGGACGTTCAGGACCCGGTCTCAGTCATGGGATGGGGCGACTGAATGGTTCGGCTTGGCGGGTCTGCGCCATGCCATCGAACTGCTGCGTGCCATACCGGGATTGAATCATCCAGAGGGTGCGCTATTGCAAACCCTGGACGGCCAGCCGTCTTGGTTGAATCAAAGCGACGAGACCCTGACACCGCGTGAACGCCTGCGGCAGGAGGCGGAGCGCTATAACCTGGGCCAGCTCGAACATATTTGCGATGTTCTCATGCAGATCAAACGCCACCTGACAATCTGCTGGACCGGGAGTCGTGACCCGATGGTCTGCACGGGCATCCTGCGCATCAAGGCCTTCAGGCCGTGGTGGGATATGGAAAATCTTGCACCCCGCATGGCGCTCACCAGCCAGGAACTCTGGGCTTTGAAGACAGGTAAACCCCGCGGTAAGTCGAACGGTGCCGTTCAAGACTGCACGCCAATGGTCACGCTCATCCGATACGCCGACGCTGACCCCAGCGATCTGGAACTGGTGTTCAACACAGTGGCGCGGATCAGGAAGCTGCCGGCGGGGACTGTGATCGCCAGGCGCTGGGCCGCGTTTCGGGAGATCATCACATCCGAACGGCTATCTGGATAGAGATTTGCTGGGCATCTCCAAACAGCGGGAACGGCCATTCGCTCAGTTCGCTCAGGCGAGCATAGTCACGCGCGCCGACATCGATAACAACGACATCGTATGTTTCGGAGAGCATGCGGATATGCTTGACGGGGTCAACAGCTTTGTCGACGATAGCGAAGTTGTGCCGCAATTTGAAGTGCGAACGCAACTCTCCCCATTTTGCTGGATGTCTTCTGCGTATCAGTGTCGACCAATATGGCGCAGTAATCTTGCAGCACGGGATAAGCGGAAAGATTCACTGCATGAGTGCTTTTCCCACTTCTCCTTTTCAGCGTCAATTTGGAGAATCATGGGACTCTCCTTTAGGTGTTAGTTTTGGCAAAGCCGCCAGTTTTTGGCATCAGTCGAACCGGTAGCCAACCTCTTCACATTTAGCCTTGCCGATGGTTTCCAGGCACATGGCCTTGTTCTTTGCGTCGCGCTCTATCTTTCGCTCTTTGAGGCGTTGTTGGGTGACGCTCCACTCCTCATCTGCTGACGCCTTCGCAGGCGCCGGCGTTTGAGTGGACCCTTCGGAGCACCCTGCGAGCGCTCCTAAAACGATAGCGACTCCGAAAACATGTCCCGACAACGCACGGCTGAATTTTTTATGCAGATCACGGCCCAAAACTGGCTCCTATTACTTTGTTGGTATGGAGCTAATTTACAAACAATACTTTCTCTGTCAAGGGTGTTGGACCGGGGACATACGAAACAGGTGTGCGGAGACATAGGAAACACCTAGGCGTGCCAGGGCCACTGTTTTCAGAGTCGTCAAATCGAGCTGCATAAACCGGTGGTGGCAGAAGGATACATCGTAGCAACCGTCGACTTTGGCGTCTTGCCTGAAGGCTATCGGCAGTTTGGGAAATGCGCTGGACACGCGCAGCTTGTTGCCCTTGAAGTGCACCTCGCCGTTCTACTTGCCGAGCGCGACCGTGTCGCCCTCGGCGTACTCGATGAGCGGCAAAGTCCGTGAATAGCTGCTCAGGGTGGGCCAGGTAACGCCTGGCAGGCGTTTGCAGGTCCAGCGCATCGTGAGGTCGCTCGCGGTTGTAGAAGTTGCGCCAGCGCCTGAAGTCCGTTTGCGCCTACTCACATTTACCACAGACTCGCTTGACCAGATCGCAGGCACAAAGCTCGCTGTCGATCCCTGTAAATGAGACGGCAGGATGTGCCTACACTTTGAGCGTGTGTCGGGTCTAAAAGCTTTTCGACAATCAAATTTCAAGTTGAAGTTGATGGAGTAGCATGTCTTTTAGTTGATCGTCGTCTTCGCAATCGAGAAGCGTGATGTGTTCAAGTGTTGCCAAGATGTCCATGGGACCGCGCGGAAATATTGGTACACGCAAAACTGAAACGCAAACCCGGACTGGTTTCCTTAAGGCTTGAGCAAGCAGTAGCAAGACACGTTTCTCCGGATCCAAGCAGAGAATCCTAAAAATTGCGCCATAGGTGAATATGCCGGGATCTGCGTCGACCAAGGTTTTTGCAATCACATGGACTGTGTTGGCCTGATCGTCAAAACCACGTGTAATCGTCACCTCAATCTCGTGCGTCCGATTACTCGGGAGATCCCTGATTGGTTTGTTGTCGAGACACAAATCGATGGGGCCCGCTAGAGAACGGACCCGCGGAGCATTCATCGACATCACCCCGAGTAGCTTCCTGGCAATTTGGGGATTCTTCATGAGATCAATTTCCGCATTGAATTCTTCGATGGAAATCTCAGTGGTGGATGCCTTGGTTAGGAGCAATTTCACTTGGTGAGTGACTTGCTTAAGTTCTTTGTGTGACGAGTAAAGCTCAACTTCTGGGCCAGATGAGTTGTCCAAAAATCCTCCAATTTTTGTTTCGGCGACCACCAAAGCGAGGATGGTTTCCATGGCGGCCTGCCGCTTGATCATTACAAATGTCTTGCCATCGTGAGGATTAACCTTTATCAGTGCCTCGGCCGCTCGCTCTATCGCGTTAAAGAAGTCTTTAAAAAAGCAATACATTCCCTCCTGTAACGCCTCACTAACTACGGCTGGAATATCAGCGGTACTGGCAGTTAACGCTATAGGGCAATGCCCGCGTTGTGCATTGGCTTCCATGGCTTCGCGTGTCATAGAGTTTGAAGGTTTTGCGATGCGAGAGCGGTGTGGGTTTGATCGGCTCATAAGTGATTGGTCAGTGCGACGGGAAAAAGTAAGCAGTACGATTTGCACAGCAAACGGGCCATGGTTGTCAGTCGAGTTTTGACGACAGCATTGCGCTTTTCGGGTTCTGAAAAATTGACGTAAATCCTTGGCTGGGGGCCGCCATCGCGTTGGGCGGGTCCGATCAGAAGGGTTTTCCTGGTGGAGAGCTTCTGGTTGATCATGATGTCCTCAAAGCGGCTGCCACCAATACACTCCAGGATCCAGGGAGAATTCAGAAAATGATGATCGATGGTGAGGATGAGTTCGTGCCACATCTCAACGCGACGGTGGCCGGAAAGAAGATCAAGCAGGATGTGCGCGCACTCTGGTCCAGCCCGCTTTAAAAGCTGGATGAAGGCCGTTGACGAGTCCGATGCAATCATCTTGAGGTCAGCCTGCATCGCGCGTCCATCCGGGGTGCCTCGAATCCGCTTTCGAAGTCCACTTAACCCATCAAACTCCCCCGCAAAGTCATTTTCCAGCCGCACGCCCCTAGAACTTCTGATCTTGCTTACATCGCCTGCGTGGGTTTGCGAGCACCCTGCGAGCCGAAGCGCCACATATTTGATGTCGGAAATTTCGGGGTGAACGCTGGTGCCCGTTTCGTCATGCGTGACAACTGGGTCAGGTTTTGGGACTTCGACTGAATTACTCACGCCCCCAAATTCAATTCTGGGCGCGTGCGTTTGAACAAAAATCCATGGATCCGCGCGAACTGAGGCTTTCCGGGTCCCTTGCTTTTTCAGCGCGTGTATCGTGATCCCGAGAGCGCCGAGAATCGCCTCGCCGGGACGTAAACCCGTGAGCGTAGAGGCGAGAGCCATGGCCCGTAGTTGAAAGTGTTGGTACAAATAGTAGGCGAGGGTGGTCCGGGACTGAGCATGTCCGGCGTAGCATCGTGTGACTTCCATTCGCCACGCTTTCACCGCTTCGTAGGTGAAATATGCTTTCAACTCGGCGGGACCGATGGAACAATCGAGCCACGCTTCAAGTTTCTCTAATCCGCCGGGAAAAGCCAGTCTGCAGACCGCCCGGGCTCGCATTGCATGCACTTTTGCGGCCCGGTTACCAGTGGCGAACTGGAGGGCGGTAGTGATGTCGGTATGCAGCCAATCAGCGGTTGATCCATCTACAGTACCGTTGTTTTCACGCATAAAGAAGAACACCTCCTTCCCCGCCAAGGTGCCGGAGGCGAAGAGCCGTTCTGCGAGTTCAAGTGCGAGATGGCGAACTGGCTTCAAAATGGGAGCGAGGCGGCGCGCACGGAAGGACTTGAGTTGACTGAAGCCAGCCGGACGAATGCAGATAAAATCTTCTGAATCCAGAAGATCCAGTGCATTCGTAGAAGAAGCCTCGCCCCACCTCAACGGTGCTCCGTCTAGCATGCGCACTGCTAGATTGGCGCGTAGAGAGTCTAGGGGAGATTCTCGATGCCAGTTGCTCAGTAAGTTCAACATGGCGTCCACGTGCGCGTCGGTGATCAGCGCGATTGGTGTCGGCGAAGAAGGTCGTACCTCGAGATGAATGCTTCGGTTCAACGCCTCTGCAGGAATTTGATAGCCGGCGGCACAGAGTGACTTAAGTAACCAATGGGTCGCAGCGTCTTGCGCATCCCCGCGCTCTGAACTTATTTTGCGTTGCATGCCGCTTGCTCCTCCGTTCTGAACCAGACGGAGAGCCTTGGATGCAATGATCCAATCCTGATCGGTGTAATCGCACGGGAAGTCGGCGCCAAGAGCAATCAAATTTGGCTTCAAGTAGCTAAAGTACGTCGCCAGGCTGCTGAACTCCAGACGTTCTCGCCTGCCTTCTCGGATGAGAACGCAGTTCTGCTGAAGCGCCTGTGTCAATGCTTCTGGCCATGAGCCTGAGGTCAGGTCTCCCATCTTTCTGATTTCCATATCAAGTAAAGTCGCGCGTTTCTTTAGTTCCCCCAAGCGAGATTTGTTGTCTCCAAGCTGATTAATGATCCTAAATAGTTTGTCCATGGCGGCGGGCGCCGAGATTGGCCGTCGGTCGACTCGATTGGGCACATCAGCTAGGAACTTCGCCTCCAGCTGGAGTAATTCGCGGATGGAGTGCCTGTCCATCAATGCAGCTTGATTGGACGGGGCGTAGCAATATTGCAACGAGCTCGGTAATTCCAGGTCGCACCAAAGCGCAGTACATGCCAACAAGCATTGAGCAGGGGATTGCCTGCCAGGGCTTGAGGTCCACGTCTCAGGGAGAGCGGTCGTCAGCCAATCCGAAACACGCTCTTCAATTGGAGAGTTGCAAATTGGCTGGTCTGGGGCGAACAACTGTTTGTGCGAGTTCAGGATCGCTGCAGTAGGGGCCTGAACCGGATTGTGAAGTGGCTGATTACCTGCCGAACTGGTGATGCTGTATGTCCATCCGCGACCGCCGAGTTCAAATGCTTCACAGAGATTTTTAAAGATCGCAGCCAAGTCGGCCTCGTCATGCAAGCCGTCAAAAACCGACAGATGAAGCCACAAGCTGGCTTCAGCGTTAGTCGGACCCTTCCCGTTAAGCAGAGCTTGCCGGACCTCTTTCACGACTGCTTCGGCAGCCAAATGCCATCTGTTCAGTCGTGGTCCGGAAAGCCCTATCAAAAGCTCGTTGCGATGTAGCTTGTGGCTCTTGAGGACTCCGCGAACCGGTAATGATTCGAAGCTGTACTTGAAGGAAACTCTTGGAAGCTGGGTTACGTCAGGCATCCAACGTGAAAGCAGCCGACTCAGCGGTTTTTTGGCTTCGAGAATGGCCGATGCCGGTGAGTAAACCGCGCCGATTGCTGGCATTTCAAGTCCTGCTGAGGCGTGGCCAGTAATTAGCCGGAGCAAGTTTCTGTCCAAACCCTCGATACTCCACGCGGTAATCAGCATATGGCGCATGAAGTTTTTTGCTAGCGCAAAATATTTTTGTGAGACTGCCTCGATATCGGCGGCAACGATTGGATGCGTTCTGTATGCGTTTTTCAGTTTCGAAATGTTCTGAAATGAAATCGCTTCAAAACGCAGAATTCCCTTCGAAAGCTCTCGCCAGCGATCGCCGCTATTTTTGGGAGTTTCTTTCGCTATTGCTTTGGCGATCACCGCGAGCGCATGGCCCTGGCGGTCCAGCACATACTTGAGATAATCAGGACACGGTACTAGACGGGACCCGCGCCCGTCTGCTACCTGTTTGTCATCAAGATGCAGAATCTCTTTTGACAGATATAGATCACCGGTCTTGATGCCTTCCACTTTAGAGCCCCGCCCCGCGAGACAAAATATGGTGGTAGCGGCTGACAGCTGTGTCAGCCTGTTAAACGCGCCGACTCGATTGACCAGGGTCATGTTGCCGCTCACGGTCCGAGCATACTGTTGCATGTCCGATTCCAACAATGCAAAGGACTCCTTCAGGTCCGAATCAGAGGGGATGGATTTTTCGGGTGTGAAATGTTGGGTGGCAGGCTGTCCAAGCCCAAGGCATTCATAAACCTTTGCGCATGCTTGTGTGATTTGTATCCCCGAAGGGTGGAAATAGTGCAGGGCGCTAAGACCAGACAGGCCAAAATCAAGGCAGCAATAGGCTGCCAGGAGATCGCTAGCGCAGACATTCAAATAGATCTGCGGTCCCGAGTTGGACCATCGGCCCAAATGCGCAGGGAACGCTGGGTCACTCAAGCTCTTGAGCAATTCGGAAACACTGTTGATCAATGTGTTCCATGCAGGGGATCCGGGACAAGCGTCATACAGGTCACCCAGGTATTTGGCATTTCTCCGCAGCTGCTGTAGTCTTCTTAGCTCAACGAGCAGGATTTGTGGAAGCGGTATTCGGGCAATCTGGCTTGGCTTGGGGGGCAAGTCCGCGGTGTTTGGGGAATCGTTCTCGGGATCTTCCTTATTGCTAAGAAGGCGAGTTCGATTCCAGAATAAAGCACCATCCTCCAAATCAATATAGAAGTCGCTGCCCGGACAAAGCATTGCGTGCAATAACACCTTTGGTGGCGTCGAAGTAAGCAGGGTGGCCACCGCTAGCGCTGCAGCTGGTTTTGCATCTAAACACTCATCGCGAAGAATGGCACCAAGCTTTTGGGCTAAGACGCGCGTCGTTCGGAGGGGTAAGCTCTCCCATGAGATCAACGCTAATCGTTCGTTTCGGCTTTTGAATTTCGCTCGTCCGGAGTGCCAATCAAGAATTGAATCGCCTCGTTGGAATTCACGTCGAGGGGCCTCCGTGGCCTTATCTGTAGTGGTGTCTGCTTCGCAGGTTTGATCCTGGAAGTCTTCGATTCCGTCGTGGGCTTGTTCTTGCTCGCTTGATTCTTCAACATCGGAGATCCGGTTGGGTTGAGCGCCTTGGGGAAGTGATGTTTCTCTGTGGGATATGACAAAACGCGGAATGGGCGTCTTCAAGAAGTTTGTCATCTCGACGACAAATCTTCTGCATGGTTTGTGCTCTAGGGCAGGCAGTATTTGCGTTAAATTGAATTCATCTAACGACTCTAAGGAATTCAAGGTATGCCAGTCACCGTGGACCTCCATCCGTGCTGAAGCCCTATAAATTGCCCGGATTCCTTGAACAAAGGTCTCATTGGCTGGGATGTTTTGTGCTGCGTAATTCAGCAACCCCAATGCCAGTGCTGTGTCGATTTGGGCCGTCGAACCTTTGGCCTTGCGCCGCACTTCAATGCATTTATGTAGGCCCCCCCAGATTTTGACGGACATGTCAAGTGCTGTTGGCGCGATTAGCCGGCTTACTTTTAGTTGCAGAAGCTGACTTCGCAACCGGACAGCTTCATCGAGCCACTCGTGGAGCGAAACGGACATCCGGTTCTGCTGAGCAGCCTCGATGCAGCTACTTAGAAGATATAAATAGGCAATTGCACCGCCTGCGGATGCGGGTGCATTACCTGCCAGAAGGAGCGGACTCTTTAATGCGAATGAAACGGCGTCGCGGGTGGTTGCTGGTGTGGATTGCAAGACATTCACAGCATCAATTTTGCCGACGAATCGCTAAATCAGGACCTGCTCTACGCACGACTATTAGCCCGTTGAACGTGAAAATGACCTAGTTGGCGTCCTTCGCAGGAAAAATGCGGGAGCATCGGTGAAGCTTGGGGCCCGTGAAGAGGCCCGTTTGTCGCCGATGGATTTTCGAGAGGTCTGCTGCGGCTAGTTGACCTTCGTCGCCATCCCTCCCTCACCGCTAAAACCGTCGATTGAGACGGACACGCCTCTGAGGGTGTGAGTGCGACATTTGCAGTTTCAGATTGTCATTGACCACCATTCCGCTAACCGCTGACTACCTTGCTGGTGTTGACCACCGAATGTCGCCTTTGGGGAAGATGCAACTACCGCTAATGGCTCGAAGCAAGCCGGATGGAGTGTTAGTGGTTCTGCGACTGGCTATCTCTGATACCTATTTGGGCATATCCCCAATCCACAGGGATTGATCATTTCATTCTGCTTCAAGCTTTCGCCACTGGTAGATCGGCCCAGCACGTCGTGTATTGCGGCGTCAGGAGGTTCTGTTTCATCTCGAAATCCCGCTGTGGTCCCTTGACTCCAGCGCTGGCCAGTGCGACGGTGCCTCGTCCGTAGCGATCATTGAGCCGGTCCAGGGCACCCATCAGCTGCCCGCGCGCCTCCGGTTCGGGCTCAAGATCCAGTTCCCCCTGCTCGATATCACCGTCTTGCAGATCGAGCAGCATCACACCGGCCTTCGCAAAGTTAAAGCCCGGGCGATAGATCGCCTCAATCCCACGTACGGCAGCATTCACCAGAACCACACTGTCGTCTGTCGGCCGCCGCAGGGGCATGATCAGGCTGCGGCTGTACTTTGGCCCCGGCCGAAACGGGCTGGTGTGCGCAAATACCTGCAGCTGCCCGGCCTTGCTGCCCTGGGCCCGCAGTTTGACGGCTGCGCCGCTGGCAAAACGAGTCACGGCTGCCACCAGGTCAGCCAGCTCCGTGACAGCTCCGCCGAAGCTGCGAGTAAAAGCAATCTCCTTTTTGGGGGCGGGCTGATCCTCTAGGGTGATGCACTGCTGTCCCTGCAGCTCGCGCACCGTGCGCTCCAGCACCACGCTCCATCGTCGGCGGACGGTGGCTGGATCCAGTCGCACCAGGTCCAACACGGTAAGCACACCGCCCTCATTCAGTTGTTCGGCGATGCGTCGGCCAACACCCCATACCTCGCCTACGGCGGTAGCCTGAAGCACGGCGTCCAGATCGGCCCCCGGCAGGCTGGCCAAGTTGCAGACCCGGGCAAGCTCAGCCGGGTAGCTGCCGGGTTTGCGGTCAGCGCTTTTGGCGACGTGGTTGGCCAATTTTGCGAGAGTCTTGGTCGCAGCGATGCCGATGCCAGTGGGTATGCCAGTCCACTGGAGCACTCGCTCGCGCACGCGGCGAGAGCGCTCTGTCAGGTCGCCGGGCACGCCGGCCATGTCAATGAACGATTCATCAATGCTGTATATCTCCTGCCCGGGACCCAGCCCGGCCGCCACCGACATCACGCGGTCACTCATGTCTCCGTACAGCGCAATAACCCAGTAATACTCATATTGTATTGATCTACTTTCAAGGCCATTACTGTCTCTGCGCAACAAATGCAGAATCTGGTCACTCAGGGGCACTGCCTCTGGCCAAAGTGGACACCAATATGAAAACACATGGTCACGCTGCTGATCAACATGGATGGCAGCTATCGCAGCATTAAAGTCGTTCGAAGTCTGGGTTCAACTGACTGCTTTGCAGCGGAAGCGGTCGGTCATGTTCGACGCTTGAGTGACAGGTAAGGGCCAAAAGCGGACGCACCGGAACGACCGGTAACTGGAAGTCAAAAATCATTCAACCAGCAGCCATGTTGACTCTGGCAAATCGCTGTCTACTATGAAAGCTACATGGCTTCTGCTACCTCAATGCCGAGGTACCGCACGGTGTTTTCGAGTTTGGTATGACCCAGAAACGATTGGACCGTCGAATATTCTTCGTGCGGCGGTAAATCAAGGACGCTTTAGTTTTTCGCATGCTGTGAGTTCTATAGGCGACTTGATCGAACCGAAGTCCCTCGATCCACGAATCAAGGATGCGAACCACCTTCCGCTCCACTTTTCGCAGAACATTTCTATTTCTCTCTAGATTTTGTAAGTGATGTGGCTTGATCGATAAAGTCCAGTAACGCTGGCGTATGTTGTTTGCCTCGATGAATCACCATGTAACACTGGCGGGTCATTTTCGGCAGCGTGGTATCGATGCACTTCAAGAGTTTTGCATCTAGCATGTCGCTTACGACCCATTGCGAAAGGCACGCCGCTCCAAGTCCTACTGCAGCCGAGTGTTTTATCGCCTCTGAACTTCCAAGTTCGATGCTGTGGCGGTAGGAAGTGAGATGCGGCAGTAGCAATTGATCTGTTGCCTCTCGGGTACCCGAGCCCGCCTCGCGCAGCAGCCAGACCCAATCGCGCAATGTTTTCAGCGACACGCGCCCTTGCGTCGATTCATTTGCAAGAGTCGGGCGCCCCACCACCACCAGCTCGTCCTGCATCCATGGGGTGACTATGAGTGACGTATGGTGGCAGGGGCCTTCTATCAGCCCCACATCGAGTTCGAACCGGTCCACTGCGTCGCATATTGCTTCAGTGTTGTTTATGACCACCCTTGAATGCCAACTGGTGGCGATGTCTTGGTGCCGTCCACGAAGAAACTGTCTGAGAAGCCGGGGCAGCACGTAGTTACCAATCGTGGTGCTGGCGCCAATCCGCAGCGACTGGGACTGCGCCATGGCATCACGGGACATCTGCTCGATCCCGGCCGCGCCGTCCAGCAGAGCCTGCGCACGCGGCAGCAGGGCCCGTCCGTTGTCGTTGAGCAGCAGGCGTTTACCTGCCCTGTCGAACAGGTGGAGCGACAGCAGGCGCTCCAGCTCCTTGACGGCCGCGCTGGTCGCCGACTGCGACAGGGCAATTTGCGTGCTGGCTGCCGTCGTGCTGCCGGTTTGGGCCACCGCCACAAAAATTTGCAGTTGGCGCAGTGTCAGGCGCAGTACGTCCATGGCTGATTTCCCCGAGTGGTTCGTTTATCTATAAAACAGCTATATCTTACTCAAACAAGTTGTTGGACAGATAAATGTCAGAACCCTACATTCGACCCTGACGAACCAAACCCGATGGAGAACACCATGACCACCGCCGCACCCTCCCGCTCTTCCGCCCCAGCCCTTGCGTCTGGCGGAGCCATTGGAAATGCGATGGACCCGTTGCTGCGTCTGCTGCCTGGCCTGTTGATCAGCGGTGCGCTGGCAGCGTTCGCGATGGCGCTGGGCCGCATCGGCTGGCTGCAGGACCATGGCTTCAGCGCCCTGACACTCGCCATCGTGCTGGGCATGCTGGTCGGCAACACGGTCTATCCGCGTGTGGCCAGCATGAGCGGCGCAGGGGTAAATTTTTCCAAACAAAACCTGCTGCGCCTGGGTGTGGTGCTGTACGGCCTGCGGCTCACGGTGCAGGACATCGGCCACGTCGGCCTGGCGGGTGTGGCCACCGATGCGTTGGTGCTGGGTTCGACCTTTGCGCTGGCATGCGTCATCGGCATCCGCTGGCTCGGCATGGACCGCAAGACGGCGATGTTGATTGGTGCCGGCAGCTCGATTTGTGGCGCTGCTGCCGTGATGGCCGCTGAGCCGGTGGTGAAAGCGCGCGCCGAGCAGGTGACGGTCGCTGTGGCCACCGTGGTGGTGTTCGGCACCATCGCCATCTTTTTGTACCCACTGCTGTTTGAACTCAATCGTCAGTGGCAGCTGGTTCCGGGCGGCACCGACGGCTTCGGCATCTACGTCGGCTCCACCATTCACGAGGTGGCCCAAGTGGTGGCCGCGGCGCGCTCAGTGGGTCCCCACGCGGCCGACACGGCTGTCATTGCCAAGATGGTACGTGTGATGATGCTGGCGCCGTTTCTCATCATGCTGTCGGCCTGGCTGGCGCGGGACGACGCCAGGCGTACCGTGCGAATGACTTCTGTACCGGTTGCCAATGAGCACACTGCACGTCTTGAGGCGCCCATCAAGCCCAAGCTGGCTGTGCCCTGGTTTGCCTTTGCCTTTGTCGGTGTGGTGCTGTTCAACTCGTTGAACCTGCTGCCGCCAAGTGTCGTGGCTGTAACGACCGAGGTCGACACCATTTTGCTGGCCATGGCGATGGCAGCGCTGGGTCTTGCCACCCACATATCGTCCATACGCAAAGCAGGCATCAAGCCTCTCTTGCTGGCGCTGATCCTCTTCACCTGGCTGGTGGTGGGCGGTGCGCTGATCAATCGGTGGGTGTTTGCCCTGATCGGTTAATTATTTTCAGGCTTCTGGAATAAACCGCTGTCGCGAACCGTCTACCTCCATGACAGCAGCAATTGGCTGCTGCAACCAAGTTCAAGTCCTTACCTCAACTTCACTCGTCTCACCTACACAGGAGCTTTTCATGTTCAAAACCCTTTCCCTGACCGCTTGCGCCGCCGCTGTGCTGCTTACCGCCTCTGGCGCCATGGCCGCACCGGCTGATGACGCCAAGACCCACTTCCAGGCCATCGGCTCGGGCGACTTGTCCATCGTCATGCGTGGCTATGCCGACCAGGCCCAATTCAACTGGGTAGGTGGTCCACTGGATGGCACATACGCCAACGCGGATGCCATCCGCGGCGTGTGGGAGAAATTCACCAAGTCGCAAGGTCCGCTGAAGGTCAGTGTCGACAAGCTGGAAGAGTCCGCCAATCCAAAAGGTTCCACCATTTCGGCCAACGTGCAGTTCGAAGGCAAGGCACCCATCAAGGTTCGCTACGTGCTGACCTTCCGTGAAGGCAAGATCGTCAGCGAAACCTGGCAGATTGACCCCAAGCTGTCAGTGGCTGCGTATTGATCGCCAGCTCACCACACACCTTCCCTGGAGAACAGTATGAAAATTCCGCTTTTTCTGGCGACCCTTGCCATCAGCGCAGCCTCGATGGCCGTCAGCGTGTCTGCCGTAGCGGCCGATGCGCCGGCCAAGATGTCTGGCGGCGCACTGGTTGCCGCCAACGGCATGACGCTCTACACCTTTGACGCGGACAAGGCCGGCAGCGGCAAAAGCGCTTGCAATGGCCCCTGCGCCGGGCTGTGGCCGCCATTGCTGGCTGCTGATCAGCCGTCCGGGGAGTACAGTGTGGTGACGCGCGACGATGGCGCGCGCCAGGTGGCCTACAAGGGCAAGCCGGTGTACTTTTACAAAGCCGACCAGAAAGCGGGCGACCGCACAGGTGACAACTTCAAGGACGTCTGGCACATCATCAAGGAATGATGGGCTGACTTTCAGACCGGCAAGACAACCAGGTAATGGCGTGCAAAACGACCTCTACGACGAGAACGGTGACGACCACCTGCTGACCTGGGTGCCGCGCCTGCGCCGTTACGCGCGGGCGCTGGTGGGCAACCGCGAGGACGCCGATGACCTGGTGCAGGACACGCTGGAGCGGGCACTCGCCAAATCGGCGCTCTGGCGGGGTGTCTCGGACATGCGGGCCTGGTTGTTCGGCATGATGCACAACCTGCACGTGGACGGTGTCCGGCGGCCCAAGCTGCACACCGTAATTCTGGATGACGACACCCCCGAGGTACCGGTCGCAGCGACCCAGGGTGAAAGTCTGGCCGTCATGGATTTGCAGGCGGCGCTGGAGAAGCTGCCCGTGGAGCAAAGGGAGATTATTTTGCTGATTGCGCTGGAAGACATGAGCTATGCCGAAGTGGCCGCTACCCTGGGTATCCCCATCGGCTCGGTGATGTCGCGCCTGTCGCGTGGTCGCGAGCGCTTGCGTTCTCTCATGGAAGGCCAACCTGATCCCGTTCGCCTCAAAGTCGTTAAATGAATAGCCTGTCATGAACCCTGTCATGCCCCCCCCAACGCCCGTCACCGAAGCTGAATTGCAAGCTTACGTGGATCGTCAACTCACGCCGGAGCGTCAGCGCGAGATCGAAGCGTATCTGGCCCGGCGTCCCGAAGAGGCGCAGCGCGTTGAAAGCTATCTGGCCCAAAAGCGCGAACTGCGCGCATTGTTCAATCCGGTGCTCGAAGAACCGCTGCCGCAGCGGCTGCGGGAGGCCGCCAGGCCTCGTACGCCGTGGTACCTTCAGCGCATGGCGGCCGGCATCGCGATTGCCGTGGTCAGTGGCGTTGCAGGCTGGGGTCTGCGCGGCGGGCTGGGCGCCGAGCAGGGTGCCGGCATGGTGGCCCAGCGCACGCCCAGTGCCATCACTGTCGCGTCGGCCACCGGGTTTGCGCAGCGCGCGGCGATTGCCCATGCGGTCTACAGCCCTGACGTGAGGCGGGCCGTGGAGGTCGGTGCCGACCATGAAGACCAGCTCGTGGCCTGGCTGTCCAAGCGCATGGGCTCACCCATGAAGCCACCCCATCTGCAAACCCTGGGCTACGCGCTCGACGGTGGCCGGCTGTTGCCGGGCGACAAGGGGCCTGTCGCGCAATTTATGTACCACGACAACGCCGGTGCCAAGCTGACTCTGTATGTGTCCAATGAGGTCAATGCCGTAGGTGCTGCGGCGCAGGGCCAGAAAAACCAGGAAACGGCCTTCCGCTTTGCCCGGGAAGGCGGCGTCAATGTTTTCTACTGGGTCAATGGACCTTTCGGCTATGCCATTTCGGCCGACGCCGACAAGGCCGAGCTCGCGCGGGTGTCCGGCGAGGTATACCGGCAGCTCGATGCGTCGCGCTGAACGTACCTACCACACCGATTGCGTTGACTGCGAAAGGCACGCTAGCCACACTCTGTACCCGATTCATCGAACAAACCTGACAGCCGTTGGCGCGATCAAGAGCGCGACGGTCCATCCCGCTGGCTTACACCAGCGCTGTGCTTGGCCTGCACTTTGGCCAAACCCGTTTTCTTAACTTCCCGAAAGACCCCATGACCGACCCACTCAACGACTCACGCCGCGACTTTCTGAAAGCCGCTGCTGTAATCCCGGCTGTCGCAGCGGCACCGTGGGCTTTGGCTCAAGGTGCCTCATCCGCCCCCGCGTCCACGATGAATGCTTCTGCCAGCGCAGACATCGCTCCCGCAGATCGCGTCTTCATCACCAACGAGGACTCCAACACGATCAGCGTGATCAATCCAGCCAGCAACACAGTGGACACCACCATTAACCTCACCAGCTTTGACGAGGACGTGCGGCCACCGTTTCGTTTTGTCACGGGCGGCGTCATGCCTACCCATGCCGCCATGATCCACAAGCCGCTGTACCACGGCTGCATTGACGCCCACGGCGCGGTGCCCAACCCGGACGGCACACTGCTGGCCACTTCGGGCCGAGGCAGCAGCAACATTTACCTGATTGACGCGGTGAACCGTCGCGTGGTGGGCAATGTGGCCAATCCGCAGGCTGGCGCCACCACCAACCCGGAGCGGTTGTCCAGCGGCATCTTGTTGGGTCGTGAGCCGCACGAGCCCACCTTCACCCGCAATGGCAAGGAGCTGTGGGTCACGCTGCGCGGTGAAGACCGCATCGCCATTATCGACGTGGCGCAGGCCACCCAACAGCTGACCAGCCCGACCGGCATACCCGCGCAAGCCGTTCGCGCGTACATTCCCACGCTTAACGGCCCGGCCCAGGTCTGGTTTTCCAAAGACGGCACGCTGGCTTTTGTCATCAGCCAAAAAACCGCGCAGCTCGATATTCTGCAGGTCAACGCCGACGCGAAAGGCCATTCACGCCCCAAACGCCTGCGCCTGGTGGACTTGAGCAGCCAGGACAAGCCCGCCTTCACGCCGTTCCAGAAACTCTCGCCGGACGGCAGCCAGATGTGGTTGTCGCACAAGCTGGCCGATGCGGTTTCCATCGTCTCGGTGAAAGACCCGGGCACGGTGTTGAGCACGATTGCGCTAGGTGAGCTGGCACGCCCCAATCACCTGGAGTTTGTGGACAATGCGCGCGGCCAGGTGACTTATATGAGCCTGGCGCGTGTGGACGACGGGGGCCCGAACGGCGCCGCCTCCAGCCGCCTGGCCATCATCGACCGCTCGGTGCCCGTGGCCCAGCAAAAAGTGGTGGGCATGGTCTATACCGGCGGCCGCGAGGCCCACGGCCTCTGGACCAACCCGGCCAACAACTTGCTCTACGTGGCGCATGAACAGGACGAACTGCCCGGCACTCCCAATGCCGGTCAAGTAGTCTGCTCCGCTTTCGACGTGTCGTCGCCGCTGGAGCCCAAGCTCATCACCCAGATTCCGCTGGGCGCACTCAAACTGCCTTCCGGCGAATTGCGCAATAAGAAGAGCATCAACCTGGTCTACGTGCGGCCGGGGACCAAGGGGCAGACCGCATGACGGACCACAGCGCGCACGCGGCTCCCGGTGTTACGACGGCAGGGCGCAACAGCTTTGAATCCGACATGGCTACCGGCATGGCCCGCATGATGCAGGACATGCACGGGCCGGGCTACACCGGCAACCCGGATGCGGACTTTCTGGCGATGATGATTCCCCACCACGAGGGTGCAGTGGACATGGCGCGGCTGGTGTTGATTCATGGCCGCGACCCGCTGGTGCGTCAGATTGCCGAGGACATCATTGCCAGCCAGACTGTGGAGATCGCCGCTATGCGCGGGCGTATGGCGGTGCTGCGGAACGGGCCCAACCCAGAGCCGGGTGGTTATCCGGCACTCGGTGCTGTCCGGGGTGGTGGCTGAGCGCGCCTCCAGGTCTGCGGGTAAACCCCTGCGAATATTTTCTGGGGCAATGGAATGTGCGCCCTGGACCACTGCTCTTATACGCATGTTCGACACAGCCGAGTCCCGCTACAACCAATGGGTGCGTGACCACTACCGATTCCTGATGCGCAGCGCGTGGGCCATGAGCGGTTCGCGCGCCGTGGCCGAGGATGTGGTGCAGGATTGTTTCACCAGTGCGTGGAAATACCGCAGCCAGCTCCGGGAACCTGAACTCGCCCGCGCCTGGCTGTTCCAGATCATGCGCCGCAGCGCGCTGCGCCATATGGCGCCCGGCCTGCTCTCGCTGGATGACAACGACGCGCTGGATTTGGATGCAGCCTCACGCGCCGCACCGGCGTCCGGCATTGACGACCGTCTCGATGTGGTGCGCGCCTTGCAAAAAATCGCCCCCATCCACCGCGAAGTGCTGGTGCTCTATTACTTTGACGACATGCCCACCGCCCTGATGGCGGAGGCGCTGGAAGTGGCGACCGGCACGGTTTTGTCGCGGCTGGCGCGCGCGCGTGATGCGCTAAAAGCGGCCATGACGCCGGTGAAATCCACAGACCAGCAGGCAGCGGGGGACTATGCCGAGGACAGCAAGGTCACGTTGCTGCGCAAAAGCCGGGAGTCCTGACCATGAAAGAAACCATCGGGTTGAAGCCCTTCGACGACAGCGAATTTGATCTGCGCGCTCGCGCCGAGTTGGCACTGGCCTACGCGCCGGGTCAAGCGCCCGCCAGCCTGTTCCGGCAGAGTCGCTGGCTGTTGCGTCCCGCGGTACAGCGCGCGATCGCAGCTTTGTTGTTGCTGGGTACCGGCGTCGGTGCCGTGTTCGCCATGCGGCCTCCAGAGCTGGTGCGTGGTGCGATTGAACACGAGTACTACGAGCGAACGCTGCGCGGCAACTTCATGGAAGGCCGGAAAATCCTGGAGCATCTGGGACTGCGTCAATCCCAGACCCTCCCCGGCTACCCGCAGCTGATGCGGCCTTGCGATATTGAAGGCCATTTGGTCTATCACCTGACCACTTTTTTTGAAAAAGGCGGCATGGTGACGGTGTTCGCCTTTGACCAGCCGGTGAAGCTCAGCGAAGACCACGGCTGGTGGGGCAATGTGTACTGGCAGGTGGTGGCGTCGCGTGACGGTAAGCCGCTGGTCATGGTGGCGCAGAAAAAGCATGCGCTGTCGGTCGCTCAAGCCACATTTTCGCCAGCAGATCCGGCCCAGTCACCCCCTTAGCGTTTTGCCACCCACTTTCAGTTCACCAACCACAAGGAGACACCCATGACAGATGGTCACAACACCAAACACCTGCTGCGCCGCAGGCTGCTCGCCGGAGGCGCCGGCGCCCTTGCTGCAGCTGCCTTTGGTCGAAGTGCTTTGGCGCAAAGCGCCGGGGTTGAGCTGCCTTTCGTCAATGGCAAGCGCAATCTGGTCGCTTATCCGGAAAAGCGCCCCCTGATTGTGCTGACGTCGCGGCCACCACAACTGGAAACGCCGTTTGAGGTGTTCAACGATGGCCTGATCACGCCCAACGACGCTTTCTTTGTACGCTATCACAATGCCGGCATCCCGACCACGATTGATGCGGACAAACACGTGATCAAGATTGGCGGCAATGCGGCGGGCAAGCCCTATGAGCTGACGCTGGCCGATCTTAAGACGCAGTTCAAACCCATCGAGTACCTGGCGGTTAATCAGTGCTCAGGCAACAGCCGCGGCCATTTTTCACCGCGCGTCACGGGCGGTCAGCTTTCAAATGGCGCCATGGGCAATGCGCGCTGGGTGGGTGTGGCGCTCAAGGACGTGCTGGCCCGCGCCGAGCTCAAGAACAGTGCGCGCGAGGTCACCTTCAACGGCCTGGATCAGGCGCTGTTTGGCGGCGGTGATTTCGTCAAGTCGATTGAGATGAACCACGCGATGGATGGCGAAGTGATGATCGCCTACCAGATGAACGGCGCGGACATTCCGCTGCTGAACGGCTACCCGGTCAAGCTGATCGTGCCCGGCTATTACGGCACCTACTGGGTCAAGCACCTGTCCGAGATCGAGGTAGTGGACCAGAGCTTCGAGGGCTTCTGGATGAAGCCGGCTTACCGCATTCCCGACAACGACTGCGCCTGTGTCGAGCCGGGGACGGCACCAGCGGCGACGCGGCCCATCGGTCGCTTCAATGTGCGCTCCTTCATCACCTCGGTCCAGAACGGTGGCCGGGTGCGGGCGGGTGAGCAGACCGTGGTGCGGGGCATCGCCTTTGATGGCGGGCAGGGCGTTCGCGAAGTGGCTTACTCCACTGATGGTGGGCAGAGTTGGCGCGGCGCCAGGCTGGGTGCCGACATGGGTCGCTATTCCTTTCGCGAGTTCACCTTCGCATTCACCCCGGAAAAGGGCAACCACGATCTGCGTGTGCGTGCCTGGAACCGCTCCGGCCAAAGCCAGCCGATGGAAGCGCTGTGGCAGCCCGCCGGTTACATGCGCAATGTGGTCGAGTCCGTCAAAGTCACCGCAGTTTAAGGAGCATGAGCATGTCCCACTTTTCAAGGTACCCTATGCCCAAAACCCTGATTGCAGTTGTACTTCTCGCGGTGTCTGCACTGGCCCAGGCTGGCTCCAAATCCATTGACTTGCCGCCTGATGGCGTGCAGCTCAAGCCCAGTATCCTGCCGGGCTACGCCAAGGCGCAGGCCATTTGCGCGGCCTGCCATTCCGCCGAATACATGCAGTACCAGCCGCCAACGGCGGCGCGTCCCTATTGGGAGGCCATGGTCAAGCGCATGAAGACCGTGTTCAAGGCGCCGGTAGACGATGCGGACATTCCGCTCATCGTGGATTACCTGGCCAAAACCTACGGCAACGAGCAGTCGAAGTGAGCGTTGTCCGGTACAGCGTGAAGATAGAGGCCGCTGTAAGGCTCTGACAAGGCTGGCTGTCACGCTGCGATAGCGACTCTTGCCATTGCGGGGCCGCCAGCACCTTTAGCTTCCGGGAATCCGGCTCAAACTTCAAGCGCTGCACCACTGGAACTGGTGGCGTTCGGCTTGGGTGGTTCACGAACGACTGGCAGCGCTGGCAACAGCTACCTTGAATTGTTTGATGGCGTACCGAGAACCGTCATTGATGTGGGCACCGGTTCTTTCGCACGCTTCGGTGACACCCAGGCTGTTTTTTGCCATAGTCGTTCAAACGTCAAACTTGAGCGACCACATATTTTGTATCTGAGCCCGGCACCAGAGTTGTCGACAAGCGATGGTGAATGTCTGCTTTATGGCGGCCAGTTCAGACACTTGGACTTCCGCTTTGTCGTCGAAACCGGTCGGTGGCTCACGACTGATGAAGGACAGCATTCAGTCTCTAGCGGTCGGTCGGCGCCAGGTGCTGAAAGGCCGCTTCTGACCCAATAGCAGCCTGACCAGCAAAAACATTGTGCTGTCCATGTACTGTCAGAACAGGTGTCCATTTCATCCAGATTTAGCAAGAAACTCTGAGAGTCGTTGCGATGCCAGTTTTGCTATGGCTTTGGCGTGATCATGCCGAGCTTTTTTAAGCTCGGCAGCCAACTCTTTTGCCGATGGGCGGCTGCGCGTTTTCCGCTTGAAAGAGGCCGCCATCAATGCCGAAATTTCATCGCTGGCGGCCTCCACGAGAGGCAACAGAGCGTCTCTATGCAGTGGCGAGTAGGCCGCCAGTGGAGATGCCTTGGCTCGCTTCAAGACCGAGCTGACGGTGATTTTTGTTCTCGCGTCGGCAGGTTTGGCCGCCGCCTTGATTTCCGTCGTCGCCTCGGCTTTGAGTTGGGCAAGCGCGTCATGGAAGCGCTGCCTGAAATCGAGGCCCGCTTTGGTCAGCTTGGGCTGCGGTAACTCCTGCATTGGCGTTACTCTCGGCTCGTCCAGTTTCTCCCGCCTAGCAGCGACTGGCTCGCCCAGTTCAGCTACGCTAGGCGCCGCCGCTTCAGACGCAGTCCGTCGATAACCGTCGATGGAAAAAACTCTACTCATGGACAACCTCCACGTTCGACGGCTTGTCATGCCGCTTGAGAATTCTCTCGGCGGTCGCCACGAACCGTTCGCTTTCGCTCTTCATAAGGCGCGTTGATTTTGGATGGGCCATGATCTCCTCGTGGAGCCCGGCAGACTGCCTCCAAAACTCCTCGTTCTCCGGCCCGGTGCAAAAGAACTTGCAGCGTCCGCAGACGCTGGGTTCGGACCGGTCTTCAATCGGGCCGACCTGACCTTCGCAAGCGCCACCCTTGTCGCCACCCTGTAAGAGACAGTAACCCCACTCCATAGCCTGAACGTCCAAAAAAAACTTCTTGATCTGTCTGTCGATGTAGGTGGCGGCATCCTCCACGGTGAGAACCTTCGCCCCTAGACGCAATGTATCGCACACGGCCTTCAAATCTTGGGCGACGCCGACCGAGACATGCCCTTCGCCGAATACAACAGATTTTGCGATATCTTGGGCCAGGCCTTGTTTCTCGAGAGTCAGATAGCTGGCGTTCAGAGCGTCTTTGGCGTAGGCCCAAACCATGTCGCGCGACACATGGCGAAAATGTCTCCTCACGGCGTCGAGGTTGCCTTGATGTCTGCGCAGGAAGAAGTAGGCGAAGAAGCGTCGGAATTGGTGTGTTGTGATCCGCTGCTCGTCGCCGGTGAAGTGGGTCCAAGACGCGCTGAGGCTGTCGTTGATGGACAAGCTGTTGGTGAGTCCCCCGACAGAGGTCCGGAAGATCGAGCCGCCCTCCACGTCCCGGTCTCGGCGAGTGGTGGGCCACGCGGCCCGCGCGTTGAGCTCAGACAGGCGCTTGACCGCCAGTGCAACAATGGGTGGGACAGGGCGAGAAATGCTCTGACGCGGGTTCGCGGCAGTCTTGCGGATTTTGGTGGTAAGGACGTGTCCGCTAGGTGTTTCGCTCAGAGAATCCCATTCGATGGACATGATTTCGCTTGCTCGCCATCCGTTGAAGCCTGCGCAGACGACGTAGCAGAAGCCTTGGAAAGCGAGCTGGACGGAGCGCGCGACTTGGCCTAGCCAAAGGAGGTCTAGCTCGATGTCGGTGATGCCCCTCTCTTCAATCGAGGGCGTGAGGCGCCTTGGAAGGAGTCCAACGAGAGGCCCACCGAAGGTCGTTCTCGCTTGGTTCAAGCTAGCTTCGAATCCTGGGTTCTCGCGCATGAAGCGCCGCGCCTTAGAAAGGTTGTTGCCTTCAGCTTGGGAATAAAGGTCATGGGCTGCCAGAATCCATTTGGTGGCCTCGAACTTGTTTTCGACCCAGTCCACGGCCATCGTGAGCAAGAGGCGTGCGGTGTCCTCGGAAAGCATTGGAGTCGATCCCGTGGGCTTCAGGTTGCGACTTAGACCGATGTTGACGGCTCGCTGGCTCGGATCGAACGACAGCCCGTCGCTAATGGTGCCTGATCCCGCCGGCCCGAGGCGATGAAGGTGCCCCAACGTCGCTAGAAATCGTCTCGCGTGTGACGACGTAACCGGGGCGCCATCGAGCAAGCCGGAATGTCGAAGCTGCGCTTCCTCAACATCGGCCGCTATTGCCGCCAAGAAGGAATGAACACCTTTCGATTCGAGGTGCGTGGCCAAGTGACGCAGGAACCCAGCGAGGAGAACCGCGGTGCCGGAGCTGCGAACCCTGCGATAGCCAGCGTCCACCCCTTGGTCCATGGCAGACAGAAATTCTTTACAGGCTGTTCGGAAGTTGTAGGGAATGGTGCTGAAAGTGATCACGCCCGCTCTGCCCTGTGATGGGTTCGCGTCGTTGGCCCGCCACGCGTCCGCGTCGAAGGCGTCGTTCGTCCACGACGGCGACGTGCGAGCGTTGAGGCGCGGCGCCGGGAACTCGATGCGGGCAGGTGCGTGGGGGGCCGAAGAAGTAGTCATTTGCCGTCCATGTGGATTCAGTGCAGTTCGGGAAATGGAAGTTGTATGTCGCGGTCCATCGCAGCCGCTTCCGCCCTGTTGCGGCGGGAGAACAGTTGCAACGCCTGGGCAAACAGAGTGCGCTGTGGTTCGTATTGGCGTCTCCATCGACCCGGGCTGTCTCTTAGCAACCTATCCCGCGCCGCATCCAAATGCGCGATCCACTGGATTACCCGGAGGGCATTCAAAGGTGTGTCGATGAAGATGACTTTGTCGTCAATCATGCTAGCACCCATGCCGAGATTGAGATCATCGTCAACCACCGCCCGCGCGGCGTCGCGTTCGATAGACAGCGTCGTCGCTACGGCCTCGGCGTCGGGCGGCAAGACGATAGGTGGTGCGGATAGCCATGCCACCAAGCTCGCTTGGCCTTCTCTGACTTGCCGATCCAGGTGATCGCGGGTCTGGATGTTGTTTAAGTAGGCCGACTCCAACACGCCCACGTCGCGGCGGCCGTCCATGGCTGCGGTGGAGTTGAAATCTCGACCGAGCCTGGCCGAGGCGATGTTGATCGCGGTGTTGCGGATCAACGCCAGGGAGATTGACTCCAAATGCGCGAGCAAAGGAGACAGCGTTTCGGTCGTCTCCGACGCGGGCTGCATCGGCGAAAAATATCCACCGAGGTATCTGCGAGTAAAAACCCAGACATCGTTCGTCCACGCTTTGTCGGCGAAGCTTTTGACGCGTCTCTCATTGCCCTCGCCATTGGCCCACAGAAACAACTCGCCGCGCAAGTGGATTGGGGCCTGGCTGCGCAGTTCCGAGGAAGCTAGGACGATCTTTTCCCACATGCGAGGGATCGTCTTGGCGTTGATGCCGCCTTGGGGAAATGGCATCGCCAGCTGCTCGCCGCCGCCGCGTGGCTTATCCCAACGCAGGCGTTTAACGCCAGGTTGTTCGTCGTCTACGAGACTGGCTAATTTGAGCTGGGTTGCGCTCATGGGGTTCACGTGCGCCGCGCACAACAGCGAAACGCCGAGCCCCGCCGTAGCCGCGGAGGGGTGGAAGTGGGAGACGACCTCGGGGGTGGTTATCCGGCAATCCCGCTCTCGGGCCCTTTCGATCAGCATGCCCAGGGCACGCCCCGCGTGGGAGTCTGAGTCCATTACGCTTCTTAGCGCGGACGGTCGACCCAAAGGAAAGCCTCCGTATTCGAGGTGCAGCAGTTGAACTATCAGCTTCATCCAGTCGGATCGATGTCCGCCAATGGACCATTCGAAATCTTCCGCCCAAACTGGAATTTCGAGCAAGGGAACATCAGGGTCGCGTAGAGCCGCCTTAATCTGCGCGACCGTCACTCCCATCCCGTGCCACACCCCATACTGGGAGGCGATCGCTTTCAGGCTGCGTGTCCAGGATGGAGGTTCGCTTTCGCGCGGCCGCGTCACGTTTACGGGGACTACGCCTCCCAAGTGCTTCTCGCAGATCGATTTGCAAAGGCTTAACGCATCGGCGCGGGTCAGCGACGGTAGCTCGCGGTAGGAGGCGAACCAATCTGGCGGACGCCAGCCCGCGACCACCTCTTCCCGCCAACCTTTGGCGATCTGGATGCGGGAAAACATGGCGTCGAGTTCCGTCCAAGCCGCCTTGATCCACGCGGCGAGGGTCTCTTCGTTGAATGTGTCGATTCCGTCGGCGTGCGTGGGGGCGTTCAACGCGGTGGCGAACGAGGCGCCAGAACTACTCAGGCTAGCCGCAACCTGCGCCGAGCTTGCGTTGTCCGGCAACTGAAACCGCGTAATCGCGCCATGGGCCATGAGCATGCGCGCCGTGCTGGCGGCCTTTCCGTAAGCCGACTGCGCGGTTGATGCGGCATTCCGCCCAAAGACTTCGTTGCGGTAGTCGGCCAGCAACGATGCGGAAAGATGGGTCTCGCTTCGTTCATCGCAAAAGTTGGCGAACTGGCGGAGCAATGTCGATGAGAGAAGGTTGCTGCGCCGGCGCGAGACCGGTCGGTCGTTCTTGGACTGGCCGAGGACAAACGCTTTCGCGAGCAGGCTGGGGATACATGTGTTTGATGTGGGCGTCGGCCTGAAGTCGTAAGCATTGCCGTCGAGGTCCTGGGCAATTGGTGACCGAGGAGCGTCCAACTGAACGACATCCGCGCCAAAGGTTAGGTCGAGAGCCGTTAGGCGTTCTTTCACTCAGGATGCTCCTGCGTGGGAGCATCAAAGCACCCGTCGTTGACGATGCGGGCCCGTATAAGTCTATCCGATTGAAGCTCGTCGAATTTGACGTAAATTTCGCTGGTGTGCTCATGCTTGTGGCGTAGAAGCTCTTTGACGATGGCCCGGGTATTCGCGTTGGCGAGCCGGGCGGCCTTCGCCGCGTTCGTGCCGAATGAGGATCGATGGTCGTGAAAGCGCGTGTCGAGGCCTGCTGCCACGGACGATCGCCTCCATGATTCGCCGATATAGTCCGGCGAGACGGCCTGTCCTCTGCGCTTGCCGCGTTCGTTCAGAAAAATGTTGGGCGGCGGTTCATAGTCTGCGTCCCGAGTTTGAAAGCCCTCGACCATTGCAACGCGGTGGATGGATATGAAGTCCTGGACCTTCTTAATGAAGGGAGCTGGCACCAGCACGGAGTCGAGCCTGCCGCTCTTGGCTGAGAAGATTTCAATGCTCTGCGTCTTGTTGCTTGGGTTGAGCGGTTCGAATTGATCCACGCGCAAAGCCGCGACCTCGCTGCGTCGAAGACCCATGTATCGCGCGGCCTCGGCAATGAGCTCGTCACGGAGGAGCAGGGAGGTGGTTTTCCTTGGGGTCGCGGCCAAGACCTTGTCGAAGTCCGCGCGCGTCTGCGGCTTCACGCTCCTACGGGTCTTGTTTGCGAGCTTCACGGGTGGCGAGCCTTCCGCCTTCTTTGATTGGACGCCATCGTTGCGTTGCAGGTGGAAGGGAAGAGTCTTGATGTGGCCCTTGACCTGAGCCCAGCGGTAGTACTCCTGGATATGAATCATCCGCAGGCGGACGGTTCCATTCGCGCAGCCTTCACGCGTGAGCATCGCGGAGAAACGTTCTGCGGCTCCACTTCCAATGTTTCGCCAATGGAGGTCATTTGCGGCCAGCGCCTTCAACCAAAGCGCAAGCGTCTTGGCGTATGAAGTGAGGGTGTGCGGCGAGCAACCTCGGATGCGCAAATCGAGAAGCCACGCGCTTTGCTCCATTGCAAGCAGCCCATCGACAAGGATCATGGGCACGCCTGGCCACCCCTGTCCGTGTCGCATTAGGTGGTCGTCAGATAAAACAATTTCGGTGGAGACATCCATTTAAAACACCAGGGTAAAACGATGGTCATTTTCTCTCCAAATTGGCAGCCTCAAAGCAACTGCCGCATTCAAATCAGGGGACCTATCCAATGAGGAAAGATGGTGTCCTCTAATTTTGCTGTTCGCTTCTTCGTTGTTCCTTTTGTCGAATAGCAATACAAAATTCACTGTTCATGAGTTTTTACTGGGTTAGTACAAAGTTTGCCGACAGAGCCACCACGCCGTGCTCCTCGGCCAACTCCCGGCATTCAAACCAAGGCGCACCCATGCGAATGCCCAGAGCCTTGGCTTCATTGCTGCGGGCGATCGCGCAGCCGTCGTTGTTACTCAGCACCACGACTGGCCGGTTCTTGAGCGACGGGCGAAAGGCCCGCTCGCAGCTTACGTAAAAATTGTTCCCGTCCACCAGTGCGAACATGGCATCACTTGAAGCGCTTGATGGTCGCGGTGACCACACCGCAGATCGTCATGGTCTGGCCATCCCTGAACAGGATGGGCGGAAAGGTCGCATTGCCGGCGCGCAGCTGCACAACCCCGCTGCGGCGCCAAAACTGCTTGACCGTGAAGTCCCCGTCAATCTCGGCCACCACGATATCCCCATGTTTTGGGTTCAAGGCCCGATTGACCACCAGGATGTCTCCATCAGCAATGCCCAAGTCGATCATGGACAAGCCTCGCGCTTGCCACATGAATGTGGCCGCGGGGTGGGTAATCAGCAGCTCATTCAAGTCGTGACGCTTGACTGCAAAGTCCGCCGCCGGGGAAGGAAACCCCGCCGGCACAGTCCCTTCCACCCATGCGACAGGCTGCTTGGGACCGGGTAAAAAGGCAATCGCGCCAGGTGGATTTATACTGTGCATCTATACAGTATATTGAGTAAGCGTAAAGTTTCAAGAATGTGCAGTCATTTTGAAGCGCTCAGGGCGTACGAGGACTACAAAAAGTACTTCGACGTACTGCAGCCAACCCCCACCCAAGGCAAGCTGGACATGTGGCCGCGCTACACCGGCGTGTTCATTCGCAAGCCGCCTGAGACAGATCCCCACGATGAAGTGGTCCCGGCCAAAGAAGCGCTTGCCGGACGCTGGGGCCTGGTGCCTTGGCGCTTGAAGCCAGATCCCCTAGAGATAAAAAAGGCCATGGCGCGGTCAACGTTCAATGCCCGCACCGAGGGCATTGAAAAGAATTTCACCTTTGGCCCGGCTTGGACGCGTGGGCAGAAGTGCATCGTGCCGGCTGACGCTTTCTATGAGCCTGACTGGCGCACCGGCAAGGCGATCAATACCCGCTTCACCAGGGCCGATGGCAAGCCGGTAGGCATTGCCGGCCTGTGGGATGTGTGGACTGAGCCAGGCAAGCCGCCACTTCTGAGCTTCACCATGCTCACGATGAACGCGACAGAGCACCAGCTCTTGAAAAACTACCACCGGCCGGAGGATGAAAAGCGCATCGTCGTGATCCTGCCCGAGGACAGGTATGCCGACTGGCTGGAGGCGCCGGTGACGCAAAGCATGAGCTTCATTCAGCATTTCCCTGCTGACAACCTGGTGGCCACCGTGATGCCACCCAAGCCGCCAAAGGTGAAAGAACAGGAAGAATTGATATGACTGAAACCACAACCCCGGTTTCGAGCTACCTGACAGGAGCCGTTAACTTCGAAAATGGCACCCTGAAAGAACTGGTTGTCTTTCGCACCGGCCCCTTAGAGCCAGAGCTTGAGGCGATGGGATACATGGAAGAAAGCTACGTCGCCTCAGTCGAGACCGTTATCAAAGACCTGAAGGGCGGTGCAGAATTCGGTGCCAGCTTTGACGGTGCGCCAGTGCTCTATCCCTTGGAAATTGTTATCCGTGAAGGCAAAGAAACCCTGGAAGTGGCTGACGTTGGTCAGCCAGAAGAGTTCAGGACGCTTCGCGGTCTCCCGGCGATAACCACTGAAGAAGAACAGGCATGGATTCTGGTCTTTTATGACAGGTATCAGGAGCTTGGCCAAGGGCGCGTGGCCTATGGGGAACTATCGGATGTGTCCCGGAAGTCGTATGCAACCCACGGAGACAAAGACCCCGCTGCCGCGGCTCGCGAAGTGTTCCAAGAGAAGCACGCCCAGGATCTCGCTTGAACTCTCCTGCTTCAGGCATCGGATATCCATCGCTGCGGGATGCCTCATTGCCAGATATCACGAAGTAGGTGACCGGCGGTTGCCATCTTTCGCATGTTTTCCCACATGTTGATACGACTGACGCTATTTTCGTGGTGAAGCTGCTCAACTACGCCGGCTATCTGCGATACAGGCGCCTCATCTAGGAAGTTGAGAACATGAGGCGCATAGTCTGGTGGGGTAGTTGCAGTTAAAAATGCTGCTCGTAAATCCTCGGCCTTTATTGAGTTCCTATAACTTACACTCGCTGTGATCGCGGCCGCGTCTAGTGCAGATTTAATTCTGTCCATTTGCCGTCTGGTCGGCCGTGGGTTCGAAATGTGGATATTCAGTCCCAGTTGTGCAGTAATTCGTATTGCCACTGCCCAATCAAGCTTTTCAATCGATCCGTTTTCCAGTTGCTCCACTGTAGTCGGCAACAAGCCACACAGGTCGGCAACGCGTGCCTGAGTTAAGCCCATGTCGGAACGGCGGGTACGAACCGCTGAGCCTATCTCGGCAAATTCATACATAGACGCGGTAGAGGAGCCTGGGCGCGCGCCTCCACAGATGCAGCACACCATCGAGGTCGAGAAAAGGTGTCAAGACGCCCATAAACAGGAGTTAACGTTTGACGAAGTCTTGCCCTTGCGCAAGATCTTGTAGATGAGCGACACCCGGAAGTTCAAGCACATACTCGCCTTGATCGATGAGATAGGCCCGACTTGAACCCTTGTCCGTGACCACCTGCTTAAAACAAGGGCATTTGGTTTTCATGCGGTGTGGGATTCCCCTGAAATAACGGACACTTTCTTAAACGCTGAAAGAGCGAGGAGAGTGAGAAATGGGAAATACCCGAAGAAAGTTTGGAGCCGAATTCAAGCGCGAAGCGGTCAGGCAAGCCTTGCAGCCGGGCAACGCAGTTGCCACTATTGCGCAGGATTTAGGCGTCCACGAAAGTGTGCTGCGTCGCTGGCTCAAGGAATACGGCTCAGGGCCGGCAGACAAAGCCACTGAACGACCTTTGAAGAACGCACAGACCCAGGAGATCGATCGGCTCAAACGCGAGCTGGTCCGGGTCAAGATGGAGCGCGACATCATAAAAAAAGCGCTCGGCTACTTCGCGAAAGACCCGTCGTGAAGTACGGCTTCATTGCCCGGCACCGTACGGTGTGGCCGGTCAGGGTGATGTGCCGGGTGATAAGCGTCTCAGCCAGTGGGTATTACGACTGGGCGGCGCGTTCGCCCAGCCAGCGCAGCCAAGCCAACGCACATCTGACGACACGCATCCGCGAGAGCTTTGCGGCCAGTGACCGTACGTACGGCTCACCCCGCGTCTGGCGCGATCTTCAGGACTGGGGCGAGGCCTGCTCAGAGAACTGGGTGGCCCGCCTGATGCAGGCTGCCCAGCTAAAGGCACGCAGCAAACGCAGACGGCTGCCCGGGGATACCGGTCAACGTCCTGGGCACAGCATTGCGGCCAATATCCTGGACCGGCAGTTTGAGGCAGCCGAGCCCAATCAACGCTGGGTAGCTGACTTCACCTACGTCTGGACGGCTGAGGGCTGGCTGTATGTGGCGGTGGTGCTGGACTTGTACTCTCGCCGTGCAGTGGGCTGGTCCATGAGTTCGAGCATGACGGCCCAGTTGGTGATTGATGCCTTGATGATGGCGCTGTGGAGAAGGGGCAAGCCCACATCGTTGATGCATCACTCCGATCAGGGCAGCCAATACACCAGCGAAGACTTCCAGCGCCTGCTGGCCGATCAGGGCATCACCTGCAGCATGAGTCGCCGGGGCGAGTGCTGGGACAATGCGGCGATGGAGAGCTTCTTCTCGACGCTGAAGATTGAAAGAGTGTTTCGCTCCAGGTACAAGACCCGGGACGACGCCCGTGCAGATATCTTTGACTACATTGAGCGGTTCTACAACCCCCGGCGTCGGCATTCGACGCTCAATGGATTGAGCCCGGTAGAGTTTGAAAAACGCTACGCAAGCTTAACTGTGTGTCCGTGATATTGGGGGAATCCCA